>Ga0207641_10000102_pt1 | contig 122366 bp, 115 predicted proteins | sample KBSSwiS62_FD_184306 | JGI IMG/M metagenome (GOLD analysis project Ga0207641, IMG submission 184306) | Switchgrass rhizosphere microbial communities from Kellogg Biological Station, Michigan, USA - KBS Switchgrass S6-2 (SPAdes) (version 2) | ecosystem: Host-associated > Plants > Roots >... | reverse complement strand
CGATTCGCTGACCGGCCAGGACGCGGTCAACGTCGCCCAGTCATTCGGCGGCCAGGTCGATCTCACCGGCGTCGTGCTGACCCGGATGGACGGCGATGCGCGCGGCGGCGCGGCGCTGTCGATGCGCGCGGTCACCGGCAAGCCGATCAAGTTCGCCGGCACCGGCGAAAAGCTGGACGCGATCGAGCCGTTCCACCCCGGCCGCGTCGCCGGCCGCATCCTCGGCATGGGCGATGTCGTCAGCCTCGTCGAGAAGGCGGCGGCAGCGGTCGATGCGGAGGATGCAGAGAAGCTCGCCGCGCGCATGGCCAAGGGTCAGTTCGATATGAACGACCTCAGGAGCCAGCTGCGCCAAATGCAGAGCATGGGCGGACTCGGCGCGCTCGCCGGCATGCTGCCGGGCATGAAGAAGGCCAAGGCGGCGATGCAGCAGAGCGGCATGGATGACCGCGTGCTGCTGCGCATGGATGCGATCATCGGCTCGATGACGCCGAAGGAGCGCAGCCGGCCCGAACTGCTCAACGCCAAGCGCAAGATCCGCGTCGCCAAGGGTTCCGGAACCCAGGTCCAGGACGTCAACAAGCTGCTCAAGATGCACCAGGAAATGGAGCGCGCGATGAAGCAGATCAAGAAGATGGGCGGGCTCAAGGGCCTCGCCGCGATGTTCGGCAAGGGCGGCCTTGGCGCTGCGATGCCGGGGATCGGCGGCGACATGGGGCCGGGCGGTGGTCTTGCCGGGCTTGGCGGAGGCGGCCTACCCGGCCTTGGCGGCGGTGGCCCCGATCTTTCGAAGTTTCTGAAGAAATAAGTTCAAGTTATTCGGTTGAAAGGATAAATCTATGTCGGTTTCCCTGCGTCTGTCGCGTGGCGGCTCGAAGAAGCGCCCGTATTACAAGATCATCGCGGCGCACAGCCGCAGCCCGCGTGATGGCAAGTTCCTCGAGCAGGTCGGCACCTACAACCCGCTGCTCGCCAAGGACGACGAGAATCGCGTCCGCCTGGTCGAGGACCGCGTGCGCTACTGGCTCGGCGTCGGCGCCCAGCCGACCGACCGCGTCGCCCGCATGCTCGACAAGGCCGGGATCAAGGAACGCGCGCCGACCAACAACCCGCAGGCCGCCGAGCCGGGCAAGAAGGCCAAGGAACGCGCCGAGGACAAGGCCAAGAAGGCCGCTGAAGCCGCCGAGGCTGCTGCCGAAGCCGCCGCTGCGCCGGCGCCTGCTGCTGAAGAGGCTCCGGCTGCGGAAGAAGCCGCTTCGGAGTAAGCAAAGATGGCGGACAAGCTGGTGGCGATGGCGGCGGTCGCTGCCGCCCATGGCATCACCGGCGAAGTCCGCCTCAAGCTGTTTGGCGAAGGCGCGGTGGCGTTGAAGCGCTACCGCGCCTTCGTGCTGTCCGGCGGGCGCGTGCTGAAAGTCACCACGCTCAAGGACGACGGCAAAGGCGGGGCCTTGGCCCGCTTTGCCGAAGTGGCGGACCGCAACGCCGCCGAAGCCTTGCGCGGCCAGGTCCTCCACGTCCCCCGCAGCGAACTCCCGCCGCTGGCGGAGGGCGAATACTACCACGCCGACCTGATCGGGCTGGCGGCGGTTTCCAGCACGGGTGAAGCGCTGGGTCGGGTCGTCACGGTGGAGAATTACGGTGCGGGGGACATTCTCGAGATCGAGAAGCCGGATGGGCCAGACGGGAAGGGGGCCCGCTTCATGGTGCCGATGCGGCCGGAGGCGGTGCCGGAGTGGGATGGCGAACGGGTGGTGATTGACTCCTCCTACACTGCGTAGTATATACGAGATGTGTATACGGAGGTTGCCGTGGGCAAGGAATACCGCGCGAAGGTCTTCAAGTCGGGCAATTCGCTGGCCTTGCGTCTCCCCAAGGAGCTCGGCCTGACCGAAGGCTCGGTCATGCGCGTGCGGGAGGAACAGGCCGGCTTCATCATGGAGCAGGAAATTGCTCCTCCGGCCAAAATCGACGTCAGCGGCTTCTGGGGCAAGGCGCCGGGTATCGAGCTGGCTCCGCGTGAGGATTTCGAGGAGCGGCCGAGCACGATCGCAGCGCGTGAATCGGCGCGGAAGGCGGCGGACCAGGCGTGATCCGCTTCCTCGTCGATGCCAACATTGCCGTCTACGCGATGGAGGGCGCCTTTCCGGCGATCCGCGACCGCATGGTCGAATGTGCCCCGGGGGAGATCGCGATCTCGGTGATCAGCTTCGCCGAGGTTGCCTTTGGCACTTATGCAGGCAAGCCGCCGTCGCCGCAGGTCCTCGATGCCTTTCTTGCCGCGATTCCGCTGGTTCCTTTCGATGAGGCGGCGGCGCGGGAATATGCGCGGCTGCCGTTCAAGCGGGCGCGGTTTGACCGCCTGTTGGCCGCCCACGCGCTGAGCATCGGGGCGACGGTGGTGACCAATAGCGAGGGCGATTTCGCCGATGTGCCGGGGTTGGTGGTCGAGAACTGGACGGTGTGATGGTCGAACTCATTTTCTTGGGATTGATCGCGATTGGCACCTTGGTGGCGCTTGCAGTGTTGGGAGCAATTGCCGCATTTCTCTGCTTTGCGCTTTATCGCTGCCGACTTCTGCAATGCCGATGGCACTTCATGGTCTGCTCGATTTTGATCATGGCAGCCTATCCGGTTTGGGCAATTTGGAATAACCATGCCCAGACAGAGGCATGCATTGCGCTCTATGGGCCTAATGAATTGAGATGTACGGGGGAGATCGTAGGTGGCTTTCTGAGCTTACTGCGTGGCGCACTGTTTCTCGGCAGCTTTGCGGTTGGTCCATTGGTGGGCAGCTTTCTCGCCAAGAGGGTCATAAGGGCTCCGGAAGAAGGCCTATGACTTTCGCCGCAACCGTCCTCACCCTCTACCCGGAGATGTTCCCCGGACCGCTTGGCGTCTCGCTCGCCGGGCGCGCGCTGGCGGAGGGGACGTGGTCGTGCGAAACACTGCAAATCCGCGATTTCGCGCAGGACAAGCACCGCACCGTCGATGACACGCCCGCTGGGGGCGGCGCGGGGATGGTGCTCAAGGTGGATGTGCTGGCGCGGGCAATTGATGCGGCTCGCGAGCGTGTCTCGACTTCGCTCGACACGAACGGGGAAGGGGGGGCGGTTCCCGTTCTCGCCATGACCCCGCGTGGCAAGCCGATCACGCAGGCGCGTATTCGGGAACTGGCGGCGGGGCCGGGGGTCATCCTGCTGTGCGGGCGGTTCGAGGGCTTTGACGAGCGCATCTTTGCCGGGCGCGACGTGGAGGAGGTCGCGGTCGGCGACATCGTCCTGTCCGGCGGGGAGCCGGCTGCGTTGATGGTGCTGGACGCTTGCATTCGGCTGCTTCCCGGCGTAATGGGCGCGGCCTTGTCGGGTGCCGAGGAGTCGTTCGAGAACGGCCTCATCGAGTATCCGCAATACACCCGGCCCACCCAGTGGGAAGGGGCCGAGATCCCTGAAGTGCTGCGATCGGGGGATCACGGAAAGATCGCTGAATGGCGGAAACGCCAGTCCGAGATCGATACACGGCTACGCAGGCCGGATCTTTGGGAGCGTCACGTCGGCGCTCGGGTCCAGTCTGCCTCTGGTGCGCGGCGCAAAGACGAAGGAATATGAGGGTATGAACCTCATCCAGCAGATCGAAGCCGAGGAAATCGCCAAGGCCGCCAAGGAAATCCCGGCGTTCCGCCCCGGCGACACCGTCCGCGTCGGCGTCAAGGTCATCGAAGGTGACCGCAGCCGCGTCCAGATGTTCGAAGGCGTGTGCATCGCCCGCGCCAACAAGGGCTTCGGCTCCAACTTCACCGTCCGCAAGATGAGCTTCGGCGAGGGCGTCGAGCGCGTGTTCCCGCTCTACTCGCCGACCATCGATTCGATTACGCTCGTCCGCAAGGGCGTGGTGCGTCGCGCCAAGCTCTACTACCTGCGCGGCCGCACCGGCAAACGCGCACGAATTGCCGAGCGTCGCGATACGCGCCAGGAGGCCTGAAGGCCCGACCTTTAACGGTAACGTGAAAGGGCGTCCTGGCAGAACCGCCGGGGCGCCCTTTCGCTATTCGCCTCCCATTGGACGGAGCCGCAGCCTTGCCATGCGTTTCCTGCTTCTCGCCCTGCTTGCCCTCTGCGCGGTTCCTGCCGTGGCAGCCAGTCCCGGGCCAAGTCCCGTGCTGACTTTCGCGCGCGTCTTCGCCAGCCCGGCACTGAACGGCCCTGCCCCGCGCGGGGTCAAGCTCTCGCCCGATGGCCGCTGGCTGACCCTGCTGCGCAACCGCGCCGAGGACCGGGAGCGCTACGACCTCTGGGGTTATGACCGCCAGGCCCGCCAGTGGCGGATGCTGGTCGATTCCCTCAAGCTCTCCCCGGGCCGGGAGCTGTCCGAGGCTGAGAAGATGCAGCGCGAACGCCAGCGCATCGGCGATCTCAAGGGCATCGTCAGCTACGAGTGGTCGGCCGACGGAAAGGCCCTGCTGGTGCCCCTAGAAGGCCGGCTCTACCTCGTCGGCCTCGATGGCACCGCCCGCGCCCTCGAAGTCCCCGGCGAGGCACTGGATGCCACGCTGAGCCCCAAGGGCCACCACGTCTCGTTCGTCTCCAGCCGCCGCCTCTGGGTCGCCCCGGTCACCGGCGGCGCGCCCATCGCCGTGACCCCGGCGGAAACCGCAGATACAGTGCACTGGGGCGAAGCGGAATTCGTCGCTCAGGAGGAAATGGCCCGCTTCAAGGGCGCCTGGTGGGCGCCGGATGACAGCCGCATCGCCGTCGAACGCTTCGACGAGGCCCCGGTCGCGACCGTCACCCGCGCCGCCATCGGCGCCACCGGCACCACCACCTTCGCCCAGCGCTATCCGCTCGCCGGCACCGCCAACGCCATGGTCTCGCTCTGGATCGTCTCGCCCGACGGTAGCGCCAAAACCCAGGTCGATCTCGGCCCGGACCCGGACATTTACCTCGCCCGCGTCGATTGGGCGCCGGACGGCCAAACCCTCTACGTTCAGCGCGAAAACCGCGCCCAGACCCGGCTCGACATGCTCGCGGTCGATCCCGCCACCGGCGCGTCCCGCGTCCTGTTCAGCGAGCAGGCCAGGCCCGGGACCTGGATCAACCTCTCCGACTCCTACCGCTTTCTCAAGGACGGCAGCCTCGTCTGGTGGTCGGAACGCGACGGTTTCGGCCACCTTTATCACTACCAGGCCGGCCAGTTGCGCCAGCTTACCGCCGGCCCATGGGTGGTCACCGGCCTCGTCGGCGTGGACCAGAAGGCGAGCCGCCTGTTCTTCACCGCCACCAGGGACGATGTCCTCGCGCCCCAGGTCTATGCCCTGCCGCTTGCCGGCGGCGAACCCGAGCGGTTGACCGAGCCTGGCACCGTCAACGCCGCCACCATGGACAAGCGCGGCCAGACCCTGGTGATCTCCCGCTCGGCCCACAACCAGCCGCCCCAGGTCTACCTCGCCGATGCCCAAGGCAAGCGCCTGGCGTGGGTCGAGGAGAACGCGGTCAAGGGCAACCACCCCTACGCCCCATTCCTCCCCGCTCACCGCGAACCCTCATACGGTGTGATCAAGGCCGCCGACGGCTCGGACCTGCACTGGCGGATGATCACCCCGGCCATGCAGCCCGGCAAGCGCTATCCGGTGTTCTTCGAGCACTATGGCGGCCCCCACGCCCAGGTCGTCTCGCGCGGCTGGACCGGGGCGCTGGCCCAGGCGATCGTGGCGAAGGGCTACATCTATTTCGAACTGGATAATCGCGGCAGCGCCAATCGCGGCGTCGCCTTCGAAAGCCCGATCAACCGCGCGATGGGCACGGTCGAAGTCGCCGACCAGAAGGCCGGGCTGGACTCCCTGAAGTCGCTCCCCTTCGTCGATCCGGCGAAGATCGCCACCTATGGCTGGTCCTACGGCGGCTACATGACGATCAAGATGCTCCAGGCCGACCCGGGCTCTTACGCGGCGGGCATCGCCGGCGCGCCGGTCACCGACTGGGCGCTCTACGACACGCATTACACCGAACGCTACCTCGGCGACCCGCGCCAGGAGCCGCAAGTCTACGCCAGGTCTGGCGCGCTCGAACAGGCCGAACGCATCAAGGACCCGCTGCTTCTCATCCACGGCATGGCCGACGACAACGTGTTCTTCGAAAACTCGACCGCGCTGGTCGCCAAACTCCAGGGCGCCAACGTGCCGTTCGAGATGATGCTCTATCCCGGCTACACTCACCGTGTCTCCGGCCCGAAGATCGGCACCCACCTGTGGGAGACGATCTTCGCCTTCCTCCAGCGGCACGGGGTGACCCCGCCGCAATAAGCTCACCGGATCAACAAGACTTGCGGTCCCGGCGCGGTGCGCTAGGGCGCTCGCCAACAGGAGTATGACAATGGGTTACCGGGTAGTGGTCGTCGGCGCGACCGGCAATGTCGGGCGCGAGATGCTGAACATCCTGGCGGAACGCGCCTTCCCGATCGACGAGATCGCCGCGGTGGCCTCCCCGCGCTCGACCGGCAGCGAGATCGAGTTCGGCGAGACCGGGCAGATGCTCAAGGTGAAGAACATCGAGCATTTCGATTTCACCGGCTGGGACATTGCCCTGTTCGCCGCCGGCTCCGGCCCGACCAAGACCTATGCCCCCAAGGCCGCCGAACAGGGCTGCGTGGTGATCGACAACTCGTCGCTCTACCGGATGGACCCGGACGTGCCGCTGATCGTCCCCGAGGTGAACCCCGACGCGATCGACGGCTACAAGGCCCGCAACATCATCGCCAACCCCAACTGCTCGACCGCGCAGATGGTCGTGGCGCTGAAGCCGCTTCACGATGTTGCGAAGATCAGGCGCGTCGTCGTCGCGACCTACCAGTCGGTCTCCGGCGCCGGCAAGGACGGCATGGACGAGCTGTTCGAGCAGACCCGCTCGATCTTCATGCCGGCTGGGGAAATGCGCCCGCCGGTCAAGTTCACCAAGCAGATCGCCTTCAACGTCATCCCGCACATCGACGTCTTCCTCGATGACGGCTCGACCAAGGAAGAGTGGAAGATGGTCGCCGAGACCAAGAAGATTCTCGATCCGAAGATCAAGGTGACCGCGACCTGCGTGCGCGTGCCGGTGTTCGTCGGCCACTCGGAGGCGCTGAACATCGAGTTCGAGAACGAGATCAGCGCCGAACAGGCCCAGGACATCCTGCGCGAGGCGCCAGGCGTCATGCTGATCGACAAGCGCGAGAACGGCGGATACGCGACCCCGGTCGAATGCGTCGGCGATTACGCGACGTTCGTCAGCCGCGTCCGCGAGGATTCGACCATCGACAACGGCCTTAACCTCTGGTGCGTCTCCGACAACCTGCGCAAGGGGGCGGCGCTGAATGCGGTGCAGATCGCGGAACTGCTGGGCCGGCGGCACCTGAAGAAAGGCTGAGCCTACTGTGCGGGGGGGAATTCCGGCTGCTCAATGCGCCATGCTGAGCGGGATGGCACTCGCCATCCCGCTCAGCGGTTGGCACGCTTACTACCCGCCCAACACATGGCTGCAAGTGGGACCCGTCGGCTTTGCGATCGTAGCCGCAATTCCCATCCTTCGCCGATGGCCGATCAGCAACGCGGCAATGGCTTGCATTACCGCGTTCATGATCCTGCACATGTTCGCCGCCCACTGGGAATATAGCTACGTGCCCTATCGCGCATGGCTGACAAATGGCCTGGGCTTCGATCTCGACAAAACTTTCGGCTTTCGAAGAGACATGTTCGATCGTCTGGTTCACTTCCTCTTCGGAGTGCTTATGGTCAGGCCATTGTCCGAAATATCGATCAGGCACGGGCGAACCTCGCGTAATTGGGGCCTTTTCGTCGCTCTCCTGTTCGTTTTCGGCGTCAGTTCACTTTATGAGATATTCGAGTGGACCCTGACGATCGCTCTCTCGCCGAACGACGCTGGCGCCTACAATGGGGAGCAGGGCGACGCTTTCGATAGTCAGAAGGATATGGCTTGTGCCGCTGTGGGTGCGGCGATCAGTGCAGCTTGGTTGGCTTTACGCAAAAATCCGCGCTGACCAGGACGGAGCGGCCGACTATGGCTATTCAAGTGTCTGTTTGAAGTCTGGTTCGCGCAGAGGTCGCAGAGAAACGAAGGACGCAGAGGTGTGGCGCCGGGCGGCAGGCCCCTGCTTGCCGATCTGGAGAATATGGGCCTGCGGCAGCGGGATCACGGAACCCCTCTGCGTCCTCTGCTCCTCTGCGGCCTCTGCGCGAACCCGAAACCGACACAATGGCCTGCGAATCCCGAGCCACAGCCATCTTGCGCATCAATACCGCGCCCAGCGGAAATAGAGCCCGCTAGCCGGCGCATTCAGCCCCAGCGCTTGCCGGTCCCGCGCCGCCAGCGCGTCCGCGACCTGTTCCTCCCGCCACCGCCCCATGCCGACCAGCGCCAGACAGCCGACCATCGAGCGCACCTGGTGGTGAAGGAAGCTGCGCGCCTCCGTCTCGATCCGCACCTCGTCGCCCACCCGGCTTACCGCCAGCCGGTCCAGCGTCTTCAGCGGCGACCGCGCCTGGCAGTGGACCGAACGGAACGTGGTGAAATCGTGATGGCCGACCAGCGCCTGCGCTGCCCGATCCATCACCTCGGCATCCAGCGGCTGCGGCACCTGCCAGGCCCGGTCCCGGTCCAGCGTCAGCGGCGCCCGCCGGTTGGCGATGCGGTAAATGTAGGCCCGGCCCGTGCAGGAAAACCGCGCGTGCCAGTCCGCCGCCACCGCCTCGCAGTCGAGCACGGCAATCGGGTCCGGCCGCAAGTGGAAGTTCAGCGCCTCCATCAGCCGGAACGGTGCCATCGGCTTGGCGATGTCCACATGCACCCGCATCGCCAGGGAATGAACCCCGGCATCGGTCCGCCCGGCGGCATGCAGCGTCACCGCCTCGCCGGTAATCCGCCCGACCGCTTCCTCCACTGCCTGCTGCACGCTCGGCCCATGCGCCTGCCGTTGCAGGCCCATGAACGGCGTGCCGTCGAATTCGAGGGTGAGCGCGAACCGCGTCAAGCCAGCACCGTCCCTGCCGGAATCGGCCGCCCGCGCAGCAGGCTCGCCGCATCCATCACCGGCTTGCCCGCCCGCTGGATCGCCCCGACCCGCAAGGCCCCGGCGCCACAGGCAATTGTCAGCTGCTCGTCCAGCACTGTCCCCGCCGCGCCGCTGCCGTCCACCATATCCCCCGCCAGCACCTTGTAACGCTCGCCCTCCAGCTCGAACCACGCCCCCGGCGCCGGCGCGAACGCCCGCACCTGCCGCTCGACCTGCTCGGCCGGCAAGGCGAAATCGAGCCGCGTCTCCGCCTTGTCGATCTTCTTCGCGTAAGTGACGCCGTCCGTTGCCTGTGCCACCTCGGGAAACGCCGCCAGGTCCGCCAGCACCCGCACGATCAGCCCGGCGCCCAGCCCGGCCAGTTCCCCGGTCAGCTCGCCCGCCGTCTTGCCGCCGATCGCCGTGCGCGCTTCGGCCAGCACCGCCCCGGTATCCAGCCCCGCCTCCATCCGCATCACGTCCACCCCGGTCTCGGCATCGCCGGCGAGGATCGCCCGCTGGATCGGCGCCGCCCCACGCCAGCGCGGCAGCAGCGAGGCATGGAGGTTCAGGCATCCCCGCCGCGCCCCCGCCAGCACCGGTACAGGCAGGATCAGGCCATAAGCCGCGACCACGCCGATCTCCGCCCCCAGCGCGGCAAATGCCGCCTGCTCGTCCGCCCCCTTCAACGAGGCCGGGTGCTGCACCGTCAGCCCCAGCGCCTCGGCCGCCTTGTGCACCGGCGTCGGCGTCAGCTCCTTGCCCCGTCGCCCGCCGGGGCGGGGCGGCTGGGTATAGACGGCAGCAATCTCATGTCCTGCCCCATGCAACGCCATGAGCGCCGGCACCGCGAACTCCGGGGTTCCCATATAGACGATGCGCATCCGTTCCCCCGGGGTTTCCTTCGCGTGGCCAGGGCCTTATTCCCCCACCCATGGCATCGCAAGAGATCGAGGCGCTCGCCGCGCAACTGGCCCGCCTGCCGGGCCTCGGCCCCCGCTCCGCCCGCCGCGCCGTGCTCTGGCTGATCAAGCGCCGCGAAACCGCGCTCACCGATCTCGTCGCCGCCCTGGCCACGGTGCAGGAGCGGCTGGTCGAATGCCATGTCTGCGGCAATGTCGACACCACCGACCCCTGCGGCATCTGCACCGATCCCCGCCGCGACGCCCGCGCGCTCTGCGTTGTCGAGGAGGTGTCGGACCTCTGGGCGCTGGACCGCGCCCGGCTTTTCGCGGGCCGCTATCACGTGCTCGGCGGCCGCCTCTCCGCCCTCGAAGGCGTCCGCCCGGAAGACCTCACCGTCGCCGGCCTGCTCGCCCGCGTCAGCGCCGGCGGCATCGATGAAGTCGTCCTCGCCATGAACGCCACGCTCGAAGGCCAGACCACCGCCCACTATATCGCCGAACGCCTTGAAGGCCTGCCCGTCCGCGTCACCCAGCTCGCCCACGGCCTGCCGGTCGGCGGCGAACTCGATTACCTCGACGAAGGCACGCTCGCCCAGGCCCTGCGCGCCCGCCGCCCGATCGCTTGAACCGAATCGCCTCCCGCATTATCTGCCTGCAATGGCCATCCTCCCGATCATCGAAGCCCCCGATCCCCGCCTCAAGCAGGTCTCGACCCCGGTCGAGACCTTCGACTCCGCGCTTGAAACCCTCGTCGCCGACATGTTCGAGACGATGTACGACGCCCCCGGCATCGGCCTCGCCGCCATCCAGGTCGGCGTGCCGAGGCGCATCGTCGTCATCGACCTGCAGGAACGGGATGGCGAGCCGGAAGCCGATGCCTGCGGCGATGTCGATTGCGACGATGACCACGGACATGGCCACACCCCCGCCGTCCGCACCCCGCGCGTCTTCATCAACCCCGAGATCGTCGATCCGTCAGAGGAATATTCGGTCTACAGGGAAGGCTGCCTCTCCGTCCCGGAGATTTTCGCCGAAGTCGAACGTCCCGCCCAGGTCACCCTGCGTTGGCAGGACCTCAAGGGCGAGCGCCACGAAGAAACGATGGACGGCCTGATGGCCACCTGCATCCAGCACGAACTGGACCACCTCGAAGGCATTCTGTTCATCGACCACCTCTCACGCCTCAAGCGCAACATGGTGCTCAAGAAGCTTGAAAAGGCGCGCAAGGCGGCCTGATCGCATTCACCGTCAGGAGGCCGTGGCTCTCCTGATCCACCCAGCAAAGGCGAAGCCTTTGCGATACAATCATTTCAGCCAGTTATCTCGGTATTCTCACACTGAAAAGTCAGTGGGTCCAGGGGTGTCACGCCCCTGGCGGGTGCAGGGCAGCGCCCTGCATATCCTTCACCATCCCCGCCGATAATACCCATGCCCGCGCCAGCCAGGGCGACCATACCAGCCCGGCCCGCCCCACTCGCGCACCCGGTAATTGCGGTAATACCAGCCGTGATAGGGGTAAGGCCGGTACACCCAGGCATCGCCGACATAGACCCACGGCCGATACCAGCCGGGCGCCGCATAAGTGTAGCTCGGTTCCGAATAGACATAAGTCGTCGCCCCGCGCCGCACCGAATAGCCCGGCGGGCACCCCGGGCTGGTGTCGTTGCGAGACTGGCTGCCGACCGCCGCCCCGCCGACCGCGCCGATCGCCGCCCCGGCAAACGCGCCTGCGCCGCGATCGTGCCGGCCGGCTACGCTCGAACCGATGATCGCCCCCAGCACCCCGCCGAACAGCGCCCCGACGCCGGCATTGTTGGCCGACTTGACGCAGTTCTCCTGCGCCCAGCGTTCCGCGTCGGCCGCATAGCGGTCGTCATAGTCCTGCCGGTCTTCCGTCGAAGCGACATAGCCGGCTGGTGGCGGTGGCGGCCGCGTCCCGTCATATCCCGGCGGCGGCGCCGGCTCCGGCATTGGCGCGCCATTGGCATAATAGCCCTGCGGCTGGCTCTGGTAGCCACCCTGGTCATAGCCACCCTGGGGATAATCGCGCCCATCATCCCGCTGCGGATAGCCGTCCCGCGTATAGGGGTCCTGCGAATAGCCACCCTGCGGCGCCTGGCTCGGCGCGCCATAGCTGCCGATGCGCGGGTCGGTCTGTGCCATTGCCACCATCGGCATGAGCGAACTTGCAAGCGCACCGCACGCCAGCGCGCCACGGGTGACAGGATGTGCAGGCATGACGGTATCCTCGTTAGGGCAGGGGCTTCGACCCGTTCTCGCCACCGTCGTGCCACGGCCAGCTTGAACATGGGCTGACTGCCGATTTCAACCACATGAGCACGGCCAAAGTTCCCCACAATCCCGTCGACCTGCGGTTTGACCACCGGCCACGCGGCCGCTATGTTCCATTTTCGTTCTGGATACGGGAGTTACACGCATGGCCGCCATCTGGGTTCTGGTCGCCGGCCTCGCCGGCGTCGTCCTCGGTTACTGGCTCGGCGGCCGCCCGGCGGCGGACCTGCGCACCCGGCTCGCCACCCGCGAATCAGACCTGCGCACGGCAGAAGCAAACTTCCGCCAGGCCATTGCCGATCTCGCCGCCACCAGCGAACGCGCCGCCCGCGCCGATCGCCTGGCCGACGAACTCTCCGCCACCCGCGCCCAGCATGCCGAAGCCACCGATTCCCTCCGCCGCGAGCACGAAGCCCAGCTCCACGCGCTTCGCACCGAATCCGTCCGCCTCACCAGCGAACTCGCCACCCTGCGCGAAAAGACCGCCAGCTTCGACGAACGCGAACGCATCCTGCTGGAAGCCAAGGAGGAGCTGCGCAAGCAGTTCGAACTCTCCGGCCAGCAGGTGCTCGACAAGGCCCAGGCCGCCTTCCTCGAACGCGCCCAGGAACGCTTCGCCCACTCCGAAAAGGCCAGCAAGGAAGCCGTCGCCGCCCTGCTCGCACCGGTCAACCAGCGCCTCAAGAGCTACGAGGATCAGGTCGGCGCGCTGGAAAAAGCCCGCGTCGATGCCTTCGGCCAACTCACCGGCCAGATCGAACTCCTGCGCTCCGGCCAGGAACAGGTCCGCGCCGAAGCCCAGCGCCTCGGCAACTCGCTGCGCAACGCGCCCAAGGCGCGCGGCCGCTGGGGCGAACAGCAGTTGCGCAACGTCCTCGAACAGTGCGGCCTCGCCGAACACACCGATTTCGTCACCGAACACTCGATCACCACCGAAGACGGCCGCCTCCGCCCCGATGCCGTGATCCGCATCCCCGGCCAGAAGAGCCTGATCGTCGACGCCAAGGTCTCGCTCAACGCCTACCAGGAAGCCTTCGAAGCCGCCGACGACACCGCCCGCGACGCCGCCCTCAAGGCCCACGTCGCCTCGATGAAAAACCATATCCAGCAGCTTGGGGCCAAGTCCTACCAGAGCCAGTTCGAGGAAGCGCCGGACTATGTCGTCATGTTCGTCCCCGGCGAACACTTCGTCGCCGCCGCCCTCGAACAGGACCCGGACCTTTGGGATTTTGCCTTCCGCGCCAAAGTCCTGCTCGCCACCCCCACCAACCTCGTCGCCATCGCCCGCACCGTCGCCATGGTCTGGCAGCAGGACAAGATCGCCCGCGAAGCCGTCGAAATCGGCCGCGCCGGCGCCGAACTCTATGGCCGGCTGAAAAATGCCGCCGACCATTTGAAGGGCGTCGGCGCTGGGCTCGATCGTGCAGTACGCAAGTACAATGAATTCGTCGGCAGCTTCGAGCGCAATGTGCTTTCGTCCGCGCGCCGGCTAAGCGACAAGGGCGTCTCCATCGAGAGAGGGGAGATCGAAGTGGTGCCAGCTGTGGAAAGCACCCCCCGCTATGTCGAGGAGGCCGAACCGTTGATGCTTGCTACGCCAGAGGGCTAAGATGAGGAAAAGCAGGGGGAATCATTCCCCCTGCACCTGCGGGACCTTTGCGTTGCCCGCCCTTCAGAGCAGGTAGTCGCCTTGGTTCAACGCCAATCTGACCCCCGCGTCGGCAAAACCGACGATATCGGTCAGGCCGTCGCCGTTGATGTCTGCCAGTTGGTGGAGGAAGCTGCTGTTGCTGTTCCAGCCCTGGGCATTGCCGAAGCCGGCGATGTCTTGGCTGGCCGCCGTGAAAGTCCCGTCGCCATTGCCGAATGCGATGCTGGTACCGTCCGGCCCGAACCCGATGATGTCGATATGCCCGTCATGGTTGAAGTCGGCCAATGTGCGGGGGTTCTTGTCCTGACTGGCCCATCCCTGCTTGGCCCCGAAATCGGCAACGGCAATGGCAGCGGCGGCAAATGTCCCATCCGCTTTGGCCAGTGCCACCGAAGCGCCGCCATAGCCGAAAGCCACGATATCGGCCCGGCCGTCCCCGTTGACGTCGGCGAGCATGCGGGGAAACGCGTCCTGGCTGGTCCAGCCGAATGCCGGCCCCATGTCGGCAAGCGCGATCTTGCTCGCGTGGAAGGTGCCGTCGCCACTGCCCAGCGCGACGAACACGGCCGCCTGGCCGAAGCCCACGAGGTCGAGCTGGCCGTCCCCGTTGACGTCGGCGAACTGGCGGGGGAACTGGCCCTGGCTCGACCATCCCAGTGAAGGCCCCATGTCGGCCAGGGCCACATGGCTGGTCTGGAACGTGCCATCGCCGTTGCCCAGCGCGGTGAACACCGCAGCCTGGCCAAACCCGACGATGTCGAGCTTGCCGTCGCCGTTCACGTCCAGCAAGGTGCGCTGGTAGACGCCTTGGCTGTTCCAGCCTGTCGCGGCGCCGAAATCGGCGAAGACAAACCGCGTGTCGGCAAAGCTGCCATCGCCTAGGGCCAGCGCCTCGAACACGCCGGACTGGCCAAAGCCGATGACATCGGCCCGGCCGTCGCCGTTCACGTCCGCCAGCATGCGCGGGAAATGATCCTGGCTGTCCCATCCTTCGATGGGCCCGAAATTGGCCACGCCCAGTCTCGTGGACTGGAAGCTGCCGTCCCCGTTGCCCAGCGCCACCTCCACCGTGCCCGCACCGAAGCCGACGATGTCCGTCCTTCCGTCGCCATTGATGTCGGCAAGAAAACGCGGGTTCAAGGCCTCGTTGCCCCACCCCTGGGCGGTGCCGAAGCCGGGGAACACCCATTGCGCCGGCCCGAACTGGAACGAGTGCAACCCGTCGCTGAACTGGAACTGCTCGATGCGTGTGATGGTGTCCGTGCCGGTGCCGGCCCCGGAGATGTAGAGCACATGATTGATCGCATCGTGCGTTACGATCGCGCTGCCGCGCGCAAGGGAGTACGTTGCGATGTCGCTGCCGACGCCGCCGTCCAGCGTGTCGTTGCCCGTGCTGCCGGTCAGGGTGTCGTTGCCCCCGGCGCCGTAGAACCAGATCCCGGTCTGGCCATCGTCGGGAAAACTCGCCACGTCGAATGCATTGGCATTGGCGTCGCCGATGACATGGCTGGCTGTCCCGGCAGCCGTCGCCGTGACGTTCTCGATGCCGATCAGGGAATAGGATGCATTGCCGTTGACGGCTATTCCGGCCCCCATATCGATCGTGAAACCTGCGCCGAACCTGACACGATCGATTCCCGCGCCGCCGTCGATCACACCGTGGGTGACATCGCCGCCGCCCGCCATCACCTGGAAGACGTCGTTTCCGCCCTGGCCGCGCAGGGTCATCGACGGTCCGCCCTGGAGCATGTCGTTGCCATCGCCGGCGAGCACTTCGAGGTGGCTGGCATCATCAGTGGAAAACGAGGCGGTGTCGTCGCCGCCGCTCAGTTGCAGGTGTTCGAAATTCCGGCTGACCAGCCGCCGGGAGCCACTGGTGTCAGTGCCACCTCCACCGCTGTTGCCCACCGTGATATCGATCAGTTGCGAAAGATCGAGCGTGTCGTCGCCCGATCCGGCATCGACCGTCGTGGTGCCGGCGCTGCTGAACAGGCTCGGCGCAATCACCACCCGGTCGTTGCCGGAGCCGGTACGCACGAAGGATGCGCCGCCGGTAAGCGTTACCGTGTCATTGCCGCCGAAGGTGTAGACGGGGCCAGCGCCTGCGTAACTGATGGTCTGGTCGGCGGCCGGGCTCATTGCGCTGGCGAGATTGATCGCCTCCAGCCCATTATCGCCCAGCACCGAGATCGTTTTGCCGTCCGGAGAAACGACCATCGCATCACCGAAGCCGTTCACGTTCGCATTGACATGATAGGCGAACTGCCCGGTCAGGCTCCAGTCGGCCGTGGAGAAGGCGAGAATGCCGATATCCTTGCTTTCCAGCGCGAACAGCGTAGCGCCATCGGCACTGAACGCCAGGCCGAGTGGCGAGCCGAGTTCCGGATAGAGCGTCTGCAGGCTGGCAGCCACGTGCAGGTTGGCGTCGTAGACGTTGAATGCGACACCTTCCGCTACCAGCGTGCCATCCGGCGATATCGCCTGCACCCCGCCGTTGAACCCGCTGACCCCGTCTGCATAGCCGCCACGAGATGCGGTTACCCCGATTCCCGATATGTAGTAGTAGACCGGCGCGTCGGAAATGTTGTGGGGAGTGAAAGCGACAAATCGGTCGTCGGGCGTAACGTTGAGCGTGCCGTCCTGCGAATAGGAACCGCTGGAGGTAAAGGTGCCGGTCACCGGATTGAGCCTGGTCAGCGGCTCCCACCCGGAACCCAGAAAGTTCTGGGTCAGCAGGGCAGTTCCGTCAGCCAGTACAGCCAGATCGACAAATGCGCCGTCGTAGCCGCTGGCGTGGAACGTGTAAGTGGTCTTCGCGCCGGTGAACGTGTCGAGCATGTAGATGTAGTAGTCGGTCTTTCTCTCCCACTGGGTCCCGCTGTCGGGGCCGGCCTGCCGCTCAGTGACAAAGACATAACGCCCGTTCGCCGAAACGTCGATTGCGCCCAGGTCGCTTCCCAGGGCCCACCTGTTGACCTGCGAGCCGTCGGCCAGGGAATAGGCCACAACGGCCCCGCCAGATGTCGCGAAAACGTAACGACCGTCGGAGGAGTAGACAAAATCCCGCAGGCCTGTCGCATTTATCGTTGTGGAAGCTGGCACGGTCGGTTTCTTTCGCCAATCGAAGGAGTAGGCGGCATGCCAAACATTCAAGTATGTCGCAACAGATATGGATATTGGCTATCAGCCATAGCGTTCAGTATTGAACGCAGTGGCTATTCGGCCAGTATTGCCAGAACCTCATAAGCCAGCACTGCCCCCGCCACCGCCGCATTGAGGCTGTCCGCCCGCCCCTTCATCGGCATCGTCACCCGCAAATCGCAGGCGTCCTCGTAATCGGCCGGCAACCCGCGCGATTCGTTGCCGATCAGCACGAAACACGGCGCCCGGTAGTCCGCCCCGCGATAGGGCACCGCGTCGCGCAGGGAAGCCGCCACCAGTTGCCCGGCCCCACCCCGCAGCCACGGCAGGAATTCCTCCCACCGCGCCTGCGCGATGCGCTGGGTGAACACCGCGCCCATGCTCGCCCGCACCGCCTCGGTGGAGAACGGATCGGCGCAGTCATCGACCAGGATCACCCCGCCGGCCCCGACTGCATCCGCCGTCCGCAGCATCGTCCCCAGATTGCCGGGGTCGCGCATCGCCTGCGCCACCAGCCAGATCGGCGCCGCATCGCGGTCGATCCCCGCGAGGGCTGTATCCCATTCCGCGAACACCCCGGCCACCGCTTGCGGGTTGTCCTTGCCGGTGATCTTGCCGAGGATCTCGGCGCTGGTCTCGATCACCTCGCCACCGGCCGCCAGCACGTCGGCCTCCAGTGCGTCAAGCAGCGGATGCCCGTCGCGCCCCTCGGCCATGACCAGCGTGTCCGGCAGCCGCCCGCTTTCGCGCGCATCGGTCAGCAGCCGCAACCCTTCGGCGAGGAACCGGCCCTCGCGGCGGCGATGCTTCTTGTCCCTCAGCGAGCGCAGCAGCTTGACGGTGGGATTGGAAAAGCCGGTGATCTGGCGGCGGGGCAAGGGCAGGGGCCTTCAGTCTTCCCCGAACCCGTCAACCACGAGGCCGACCAGCTTCGCCAGCGCCGGCTCGGCATCCTGCCCGGTCACGCAGATCTCGATCTCGTCGCCGCGCGCCGCGCCGAGCATCATCAGCCCGAGGATCGAGCCGCCGGCAGCATCGGTGCCATCCTTGCGAACGGTGACGCTGGTGCCGTCGGGGAGCCTGGCCACGGTATTGACGAACTTGGCGCTCGCCCGGGCATGGAGCCCCTTGGCGTTGACGATCGTGACGGTCTGGCTCAGCTCTCCCATGGACGCCAGTTTCTGTCCGATCGAAATCGGCCCCGCAAGCAAATTCTTGCTTACCCGACAGCCATGTTCAGGCCTCCTGGCCGAGGAACTCGCTGGCGATGGTGATATAGTTGCGCCCGGCATCGCGCGCTGCCGTCACCGCCGCGCGCACGTCGGAGGTCTTGCGCGCGCCGGCCAGCCGGATCAGCATCGGCAGGTTGATCCCGGCGATCACCTCCACCCGCCCGGCCTGTAACAGCGAAATCGCGAGGTTGGACGGCGTGCCGCCGAACAGGTCGGTCAGGATCACCGCGCCTTCGCCGCTGTCCACGGTCCGGATCGCGTCGGCGATCTCGCGCCGCCGCTGCTCGACGTCGTCGTTCGGCCCGATGCAGATCGTCGCCACTGCCTCCTGCCGGCCGACGACGTGCTCCATCGCCCGCACGAATTCCTCAGCCAGGTGGCCGTGGGTGACGAGGATCATGCCGATCATGCGGGATGCGCACTCCGATTCGCTGGCGCGCGGGAAGCCGCGGCCCTTTCCTGCCTACTCCGGAAATCCGGGTAGTCAGCCACAACCAGCTCCCGGCAACCGGTCATCGCGGGGCTCCCCCCTCAATCAGATCGGCTGCCCGCGAACCCAGGTTGCGGTGCAGCATTGTGGGGGAAAACCCTGCCTCGCGCAAGGCTGCGCCGATCTGCTCGGCAGTGAACACCGAACGGTGGCGCCCGCCGGTGCAACCAAAGGCAATATGGACATAGGCCTTGCCCTGCGCCCGGAAGCGCGGCAGCACCGCCAGCAAGAGGTCGCGGATTCGGCCGAAAGCCTCGTCGAACGCCGGGTCCCGCCGGATGAACTCGGCCACCGCCGCATCCCTGCCGGTCTGTGGCCGCAGCACCGGGTCCCAGTGCGGATTGTCGAGAAACCGCATGTCGAAGACGAAATCGGCCACCGGCGGCATGCCGCGCGAAAAGCCGAAGCTGGTCACCGTCACGGTCAGCGCCGGCCCGTCTTCCGGCGCGAACCGCTCGCGCATCTGTGCCTGCAGGTCGCTGGTCGAGAAGGCGGTGGTGTTGATGACGATGTCCGCCCACCGCCGCAGCGGTTCCATCGTCTCGCGCTCGAGCGCGATGCCGGACGATGCCGGCATGTCGGCCGCCAGCGGGTGACGCCGCCGCGTCTCGTTGTAGCGGCGCTGCAGTTCCTCGCTTGAACAGTCGAGGAACAGGGTGGTGATCTCCAGGTCCTGGCGCGCGGTCAGCCGCTTGACCAGTTCGATCATGGTGTGCGGGTTGAACCCCCGGGTCCGCGAATCGAAGCCGATCGCCAGCGGGCCATGGTCCTCGCGCGCGGGGCCGCCCTCGGCATCGATCAGCCGCTCCAGCATCCGCACGGGAAAGTTGTCGATCGCCTCCCAGCCGAGGTCCTCCAGCACGCGGAGCGCCGTCGTCTTGCCGGCGCCCAGCACGCCGGTGACGAGCAGCAGCCGCTGCCGCGCGGGCGCGCCTGCAGGGGGGCTGACGGAAGACTGGCCGACCATGCCGCTGCCTTGCGCCGCTTGCGGGCAAAAGGAAAGGGGGCGGGCGCCGCTCCCGTGGCCTGCCGTCCCACCGGGGAACAGACCGGTCAATCCCGCCCCAACCGCTGCAGCGCCAGTTCGGCCCGCAAGTGCAGGACCGGCGTCTCGGCCCACAGCCGGACATGCGGCAGCGCGATCCCGCCCCGCACCGCCGTCTCCGCCTGCTCGACATAGCGCGGTGCCTCGGCAGCCAGTGTCACCAGCAGGCTGGCCGGCGCGCCGTCGATCGCCGGAAACTCCAGGAGACCAAGGTTGCGCACCTCCAGCAGCCCGCGCGTCTCGGGGTGCGGCCGCGCGATGAGGCGACCGCCCGCCACCTCCAGCAGCACCGAATCGTCGCCGATCAGGCGCGCGCCCCGGTCGATCAGCGCCAGCGCCAGGCTCGACTTGCCGGCCCCGGGCGCGCCTTCGATCAGCAGCGCCCGCCCGCCGATCGCCACGGCCGTCGCCTGGTGGGCAATCCTCACGCGATGTCCTCCATCGCCGGCAGGTCCACCACCAGCCGCGCACCCTTGCGCCCGTCTTCCCGGTCGTGGGCCGCCAGCGTCCCGTCATGCGCGGCGACGATGGTCCGGGCAATCGCCAGCCCCAGCCCGGAATGGCTGCCGAAGGCCTCGTTCGCCGGCCGCAGCGAATGGAACCGCTCGAACACCCGCTCGCGCGCCTCCGCCGGTATCCCCGGCCCGTCGTCCACCACTTCGGCAATCACCCGCTCGTCCTCGCGCCGGATGGTCACGCTCACGGCCCCGCCGGGCGGGCTGAACGAGACAGCATTGTCCAGCAGGTTTTCGAACACCCGCTCCAGCCGTGCCGCATCGCCGGCCACCGTTGTCGGCCAGCCGCCGCCATGCAGGCACATGACCCGGCAATCGCCGTTGTCGCCGCGCGCCTGGCGGCCGCCCACCAGCGCCTCGGCCAGCGCCGCGAGGTCGACCGGCTCGAACGTCGCCCGGCTCAGCTCGGCGTCGATCCGGCTGGCATCGGCGATTTCGGTAACCAGCCGGTCCAGCCGCCGCACGTCATGCGCGGCAATGTCGGCGAGTTGTCGGCGCAGCTTCGGGTCCTCGACTTTCTCCAGGCTTTCCAGCGCGCTCCGCAGACTTGCCAGCGGGTTCTTGATCTCGTGGGCGACATCGGCGGCAAACCGCTCGACCGCGTCGATCCGCTCGCGCAACGCCGCGGACATATCTGAAATCGCCCGCGCCAGGAGGCCGATCTCGTCGCCGCGATCGGGCAATCGCGGTACCACCACCGCCCGGTCGCGCCCCAGCCGCACCCGCACCGCCGCCCGCACCAGGACCCGCAACGGCTGGACGATGGTCCGCGCCAGGAACAGCGAGAGCAGGATCGAGACGGCCAGCGCGCCGCCGACGATGAACGCCAGCGTCTGGCGCGCATCGCGCACGTTCTGGGTGATGTCCGGCGCGTTCTGCAGTGCCAGCAGCGTCGCCCCGTTGCGCCCCAGCGGCGTCGCTGCAGTGATCACCGGCGTCCGGTCCGGCGCGCTGCGCAGCCGCACCTCGGTGTGCCCGCCGGCCCGCGAGGCGGCAATCTCCGGCCATCCGCCAGCCACGTCTTTTGCCGGCTCGCGATAGACGGCAATGCGCGGCGTGCCGAGCACGAAGTCCATCCCCCGGTCGATGCCACGCGCCAGCTTCATCAGCACCGGCTCGTGCGCGGGATCGGCCAGTGTGAACGATGGCGCTGCCAGCACGAAGCTGTCCGCCACCAGCTTGCCCTGCCGATTGTAGACCCGCAGCCGCAACTGCTGGCGAACGCCGATCGCCGCCAATTGCGCATCGCGGTCGCTCGGCCGCGCCGTCGCCAGCGCGTCGGCGGCGATCTCCACTTCGCTGCGCGCCCGCAGGAACCGTTCGCCGAGCAACTGCCGCCGATAGCTGTCGAGATAGAACAGGCTGACCGCGAACAGGCCCAGCGCGATGACGTTGAACAAGAGGATGCGCGTGGTCAGCGAAAACCGCCGGCCGGACAGCCAGGCCCGCCAGCCGGTGGTGCCCGGCGGCGACGGCTCCAGGTCAGCCTTCGGCAAAGGCGTAGCCAGCGCCATAGAGCGTCTCGATTCCCGCGAAACCGGGATCGACCGCGCGAAACTTCCGCCGCAACCGCTTGATGTGGCTGTCGATCGTGCGATCGTCGAGAAATACGTCGTCGCTGTAGGCGGCATCCATCAGCTGGTTGCGGCTCTTGATCACCCCCGGCCGGGTCGCCAGCGATTCCAGGATCAGGAACTCGGTGACGGTCAGCGATACCGGCCTGCCGTCCCAGGTCACCCGGTGCCGCGCCGGCTCCATCTCCAGCCGCCCGCGCCGCACCGGCTCCGAGCCTTCCGGGGGTGGCGCGGCATTGTCCGCCCGCCCCAGTTCCAGCCGCCGCAGGATCGCCCTGATGCGGGCGACCAGCAGGCGCTGGCTGAACGGCTTGGTGATGTAGTCGTCGGCACCGAGCGCCAGTCCCAGCGCCTCGTCCGGCTCCTCGTCGCGCGAGGTCAGGAAAATCACCGGCAGCGCCGATTTCTCGCGCAGCCGCTGCAACAGCTGGAGCCCGTCCAGCCGTGGCATCTTGATGTCGCAGACGGCAAGGTCCGGCGGATTGTCCAGCAGCGCCTTAAGTGCCGTCTCGCCATCGGCATAGACCCGGGTGGCGAAGCCTTCGGCCTGCAGGCCGATTGCCACCGAGGTCAGGATATTGCGATCATCGTCGACCAGCGCGATGACATGCGGGTTCGGGGCATCCGGCGGGGCGGGGATTGGGGCGGTCTCGCTCATTCAGGCGCATTCCGTTCCGGCCATGGCGTTGCGGGTAATCGCTTGTCGAGGCGAAGGCAATTGCGGCACTGCCTGGCATTGTTCGAAGGCGGATGGACCGGTTTGCGCCCGGATGGGACAGGTGGCATCCATTTCGCGCGTGCAGCGTAAGGCAAAACCGTGCTAATCTCCCGATCGCAGTCCATTTTCGCGGCTGATTGACGATTCCGGGATGCTGCACTATGCGCGGCCGCATTCCCGTTGCATAGGTATTCTGCCCCGCCCGATTCATCCCTCCCGGAGGGATGATTCCACCTTACGGAGATCACTTTTGACCGCTTCGCTCAGCTACCCGCTCGACCGCCAGGGCATCACCACCGCGGCCACCATCCACGCCAACCTCGGCACGCCGGCCCTGGTCGAACACGCCGTGCGCAATGGTGAGGGGCTGCTGGCCGCCGATGGTCCGCTGGTCGTGGCGACCGGCAAGCACACCGGCCGCTCGGCGAAGGACAAGTTCATCGTCAAGGACGAGAACACCGCCGATACCGTGTGGTGGGGCAAGACCAACGTGCCGATGGACCCGGCCCACTTCGCCGCGCTCAAAGCCGATTTTCTCGCCGCCCTTGCCGCGAAGGACAAGCTCTACGTTGCCGATCTGTTCGGCGGCTCCCAGCCCGAGCACCGCGTCAACGTCCGCGTGATCAACGAACTCGCCTGGCACAACCAGTTCATCCGCACCCTGCTGGTCCGCCCGACCGCCGATGAGCTCGCCGGCTTCACCCCGGAATACACCATCATCGACCTGCCGAGCTTCAAGGCCGATCCCGCCCGCCACGGCAGCCGCACCGAAACCGTCGTCGCCGTCAACTTCACCGAAAAGCTGATCCTGATCGGCGGCACCGCCTATGCCGGCGAAATGAAGAAGTCGGTGTTCGGCATTCTCAACTACCTGCTGCCGGTCAAGGGCGTCATGCCGATGCACTGCTCGGCCAACATCGGGCCGGACGGCAAGACCGCCGTGTTCTTCGGCCTCTCCGGCACCGGCAAGACCACGCTCTCGGCCGACGCCTCGCGCACGCTCATCGGTGACGACGAGCACGGCTGGTCGGACACCGCCGTGTTCAACTTCGAAGGCGGCTGCTACGCCAAGATGATCCGCCTCTCGGCCGAAGCCGAACCGGAAATCTTCGCCACCACCAAGCGTTTCGGCACCGTGCTCGAAAACGTGGTGATCGATCCCGAGACCCGCCAGCTCGACCTCGACGATGCCAGCCTCGCCGAAAACAGCCGCGGCTCCTACCCGATCGACTTCATCCCGAACGCGTCGGAAAAGAACCTCGGCCCGGTCCCGGCCAACCTGATCTTCCTGACGGCGGATGCCTATGGCGTCCTCCCGCCGATCGCCCGGCTGACCCCGGAACAGGCGATGTACCATTTCCTCTCGGGCTACACCGCCCGCGTCGCCGGCACCGAAATCGGCGTGACCGAGCCGGAAGCCACCTTCTCGACCTGCTTCGGCGCCCCGTTCATGCCGCGCCATCCCTCGGTCTACGGCAACCTGCTGAAGGACCGCATCGCCAGCGGTGGCGTCAAGTGCTGGCTGGTCAACACCGGCTGGTCCGGTGGCAAGGCGACGATGGAAGGCATCAAGCGCATGCCGATCAAGGCCACCCGCGCCCTGCTCAACGCCGCGCTCGACGGTTCGCTCAACAGCGCCGAATTCCGCGAAGACCCGTACTTCGGCTTCGAAGTCCCGGTCGCCGTCGCCGGGGTTGACAGCAAGCTGCTCGACCCCCGCGCCGCCTGGGCCGATGGCGACGAATACGACCGCACCGCCCGCGACCTCGTCGGCAAGTTCATCGCCAACTTCGAGGAATTCGCCGCCCACGTCGACGAAGGCGTGCGCCAGGCCGCGCCTGTCGCCGCGTAAATCTCACGCCGGCTTTGCCGGGCAGGAGGGCCCAGGAACTTTTACTGGGTCCTCCTGCAGCGCCCGGCCTTGCTTCACCCCCGCTGCGACTGGCGGACGATGTGCTGGAACACGGCAACATGCATCGCGGTGTCGAACCGGGCGCCGACCATGCAGCCGCGTTCGCCGGCTTCATGCCAGCGGACTTCGGCGGTCAGCAGTTGCATGCCGGGGATGCGCAGGCGGATCGGCTGGCGCGGGTTGAATTGGCGGGCGGTCCACAACAGGCGGAAGCCGTTCTCGGAGAGGTCCTGCAGGCGCACCCGCAGCCAGGGTTGCAGGCCCTGCCGAGCCGCGCAGTCGAGCGACAGGGCGTGGCGGGGTGCCCGCACTGTGCCCAGGTTCTCCACTTGCTGGTCCATGCGCCTTTATAGGCGGACCGGGATTAACGCGGCGACGCAAGGCGATCCGGAAGGCTACGTGGAGAAAGCACCCCCCTCGCCAAGTCGCAATTGACTCCCTATCTGGCGGCCATGTCGCGAACGCCTGCCGGAACGCCGGAGAATCCTGGGGGACAGGAACGTTTTCTCGAGGAGAAGGCGACTTACACCGTGCGCGGATCGGAGCGGCCCGATCTCGAGGCGGGGGTGGCGGCGATCCGCGAGGTGCTGGCGACGCTGCCGGCGCGCCCGGGGGTCTACCGGATGCAGGATGCGCGCGGGGACGTGCTCTACGTCGGCAAGGCGCGGGCCTTGCGCAACCGGGTGGCGAACTATTGCCAGGTCGAGCGGCTGCCGTTGCGGCTGCAGCGGATGGTCAGCCAGACGCGGGGGATGACGATCGTCACCACCAACTCCGAGGCCGAGGCGCTGCTGCTGGAGGCGCAGCTGATCAAGCGGTTTCGGCCGCCGTACAACGTGCTGTTGCGCGACGACAAGTCGTTTCCCTTCATCCTGCTGCGCGGCGGCCATGCGTTTCCGCGGATTTCCAAGCATCGCGGGGCGCGGCGGGCGGAGGGAAACTACTACGGGCCGTTCGCCAGCGCGGGTTCGGTCAACACGACGATCAATGCGCTGCAGAAGCTGTTCCTGCTCAGGAGCTGCACCGACAGCTTCTTTTCGCGGCGGGACCGGCCGTGCCTGCTGTACCAGATCAAGCGGTGTTCGGCGCCGTGCGTCGGGCGGATCGACGAGGCGGGCTATGCCGAGCTGGTGGCCGAGGCGAAGGACTTCCTCGGCGGGCGGTCGGGCAGCGTGCAGCGCAAGATCGAGTCGCAGATGAAGGAGGCGGCCGAGGCGCTCGATTTCGAGCGGGCCGCGGCCTTGCGCGACCGGCTGCGGGCGGCGACCTTCATCCAGGGCAGTCAGGCGGTCCATGCCGACGGGGTGGGCGATGCCGACGTGTTCGCCATGGCCTGCAAGGGCGGGCAGATCGGCATCCAGGCGTTCTTCATCCGGGGCGGGCAGAACTGGGGGCACCGGGCGTTCTTTCCCAGCCATACCGAGGGGCTGGGAGAGGACGAGGTCATGCAGAGTTTCCTCGCCCAGTTCTACGAGGAGGTGCCGCCGGCGCGGCTGATCCTGCTGGACCGGACCCTGCCGGATGGCGACCTGCTGGCCGAGGCCTTGCGCGAGGCGGCGGGGGGCAAGGTGGAATTGTCCGTGCCGCAGCGGGGCGACCGGCGGCGGCTGATGGAGCAGGCGAGCCGCAATGCGGTCGAGGCGCTCGACCGGCGGCTGGCGGAAAGCGGGACCAAGGCGCGGACGTGGCGGGAGATGGCCGAGTTCCTCGAACTGGAGGGCGAGCCGGACCGGGTCGAGATTTACGATAACAGCCATATCCAGGGCGTGCACGCGCTGGGCGCGATGGTGGTGGCGGGGCCGGAGGGGTTTCGCACCGGGCAGTATCGCAAGTGGAACATCAAGCGGGCCGAGACGATGCCGGGGGACGACTTCGCGATGATGCGCGAGGTCATGGCGCGGCGGTTCGGGCGCCTGCTGGCCGAGGACGAGGAGTCTGGCGAGCGGGCGGGGGTGTGGCCGGACCTCGTGCTGATCGACGGCGGCAAGGGGCAGATGAGCGCGGTCAAGGCGGTGATCGCGGAGCTGGGGATCGAGGACCTGGCGCTGGTGGCGATCGCCAAGGGGCCGGGGCATGGGCGCGAGGGGCGGGAGGTGTTTCACTTCCCGGATGGGCGGGAGAAGATGCTGCCGGTCAACTCCCCGGTACTGTTCCTGCTGCAGCGCCTGCGCGACGAGGTCCACCGGTTCGCCATTGGTGCGCACCGGGAGAAGCGTAGTCGGGCGATCTCGGCTTCACCGCTGGACGAGATCCCGGGGATCGGGCCGGCGCGGAAGCGGGCGCTGCTGCTGCACTTCGGCACCGCAAGCAGGGTGCGGGCGGCTTCGCTGGAGGACCTGCAGCGGGCGCCTGGAGTGAGCGCGACGGTGGCGCGGACGATCTACGATTTCTATCATCCGTGACGCGTGTCCCGTCAGGCGCTGAATTCGCCTGACCGCGAGGCGGACCGCATCCTCTTCCCGTTCCTCAAGCCAGAAAAACAAAAGGCACGATGATACCGGGGTTACCCGGCAACATCGTGCCCTGGAAGAGTGGAGCGAATCCCGGAGGCTCGCTCGAAGCATCGCCGTCAGGCGTCCAGCCCGGCAGGGAATGCCGGGCTGGACGTGACGATCAGTTGAACTTGTAGCGCAGGGTCACACCATAGGTGCGCGGCGGCGCATACGAGTAGGACTGTACGCCCGTGCCCGCCGAAGAACTTGCAGAACCTGCCACGTAGACCTTGTCGGTCAGGTTCTTGACCCATGCCGTCGCGGTCAGCCTGCCTTCATTCAGGCCGACAAGACTGAGCTGGGCATCGACCGCTTCCCAGCCAGGCACGGTGTACTGGCCGCTGGCGGCCTCCGACTGGTAGTGGAAATCGACGTTGAAGCGCAGATCCGCACCACCGACGACTTGCGGCACGATGTATTCCGCGTTTGCGTTGAGGATGTACTTCGGCTGGTTGGCCACCGTGATTTCGGTGAACTGGGCCCGCAATGCCGGACCGGCGCCTGCGTCAATCAGTGCCTGGTTGAACCCGGCCGGGAAGGTCACCTTGTCGACCTTGAAGTCGGTGTAGGAACCGTTCACGCCGAGCGTCAGCCCGGGAACCGGCTTCACGGTCAGTTCCGCTTCGACGCCGCGGAACGTCAGGTCCGCCTTGTTGAGGGTAAGACCGTTCGGCGGGAGGCCCTGGACGCCGGTAACGTTCTGGTAATACTGGTAGTTCTTGTCCTTGCCCTGGTAGATGTCGATGTTGAACATGCCGGGCATGTTGCCGACGCGGAAGCGGCTCTTCAGGCCAATCTCGACGTCGGTCAGTGTTTCGGGCACGAAATTCTGCAGGTCGGGATACTTGCTGATCTTCGGCGTGTTGAACCCGCCCGCCTTGTAGCCGCGCCGCGTGGTCGCATAGACCAGCACATCGGGGGTGGCCTGCCAGTTGACGGCGACGGTCCAGGTCGGCGCCGAGCTCTTCGTTGCGAAGTTGTCCGCAATCGTCCCAGCGCGCACCGGGTTGCCCGATGCATCAAATATGAAGAGCGATGCCCTGGGGTCCGGGGTGAAGCTCTTGTTCTTGCACTGGTCGTAAGACGGATTGAAGCCGTAGTTTCCGGACCCCGGCGGCGTTCCGCCGTTAACCACGCTGTAGTCCGCGCTATAGGCGCAGCCCGTGGCCTCATCCCATGTGTAGCGGAAGCCGGCGGTGACACCCAACCCTTGGAGAAGCACATTGGACAGGTCGTAGTCAACCTGACCGTAGAGCGCCTTGCTCTTCTCCAGGTAATAGAGGGTGTTGGTTTCGGCGTTGAGACCGGCGAAAATCACCCCTGCGGTGCTCTGGAACCCGCCTATCCCATTCGGGGACGTGCGGAGATAGAAGCCGCCGAGAACGTATTTGAGATCGCCGACTTTCCCGGAGAGCTGCAGTTCCTCGGTGATCTGCTTCATGCGGACGCGGTTGGAGATGTTGACCAGCGGCAGGGCGACGCCGTCGATGTCCACCTGGCCGTCGTTTGCTGTCGTTCGGTAGCCGAAGATGTTCTTGATCGTGGTGTCCGGACCAATGTCGAAAGTGGTGGCGTTGGATACGCCGAACACGGTGGTCGTCTGGTCAGGCGGCATGTCCGTCCGCTGGACGCGGGGACCGTTCTTCTTGGCCTCGGCAGTGGCAAGGCCGATATCGCAGTTCGGCGAGGTCCCGCAGTAGACCAGAGGCATCAGCAGATTTGCCAGTGGCGTCAGGGGGATCACCGATTTCGGCAAGCCGGGGATGAACGCATCGGGTGAAGCGCCGGGGAAGAAAGTCCCGGCGAACACTTCGTTGTTCATGCCTTCGCTGCGGAAATAGTCGACCGTCGTCACGTTTTGCACGCTGCTGGTCGGCTCGAACAACACGGACGCGCGGAAGGCCTTGGTCTTGTAGGCGTCAAACGCTCTCGTGTGCTCGACTTCCTGGCCCGGCCGGGCGGCGAGGTCGCCGGTGAACAGGTTGCCGGAAAAAACGGGTCCGCTGTTGACGATGGTCTTGGTATAGCCGTTGGTGTCGCTGGTCTGGCCGGCGATGCGAACCGCGAGCACATCCTTGATGATCGGGATGTTGATCGCGCCCTCGAGGCGGAGGGACTTGTAGGCGCCGTAAGAACCTTCGCCATAGCCTTCCCAGTTGTAGGTCGGCTTCTTGGCGTAAGTCAGCACCGCACCACCAACCGCATTGCGGCCGAACAGAGTGCCCTGCGGACCCTTGAGGACCTGGATGTTGTCCATGTCGAAGGTCGGAATGAGGCTGCCGAAGGTCAGCAGGGGAACGTCGTTGAAATAGGTGATCACGCCCGGCGGGCTGGCGCCGGCCAGGGTCCGCGACTGGCCGCGGATGGTGATCAGCGGATTGACGTTGCCGCCGCCGGTAATGATGTTCAGGCCGGGCGTAAGCTTGGTCAGATCGGTCGTGGACAGGACCTGCTTGCTCGCCAGCGTATCGGACGAGAACGTCGTGACGGCGAGCGGGATCTTGCTGACATCTTCCGAGCGACGGCGAGCCGTCACCAGGATTTCCGGCATGGCGTTATCGGAGCTGGCCTGTGTCGCACCGGCCGAAGCTGCGGCATCCTGGGCGCTCGCCGGCGCAACGCTTGCACCGAGCGCCGCAATGCTGACGGACACCGCCAAAGCGTGTCTTAATTTCATGGACAATCCCCTCATGAGCCACACAATTGATATGACAGGAGCATTCAAGCTCACTGTGGCTGGATGCTGATTATTGCGTGGGAGGAATGGTGTCAATGGCGGTCACCCACGACGCTGTCCGCAAACGCGCGAAGAAATGATCGCTTGAAAACAATGGAATGGTGACGGGACTTGCAACCTGGACAGGCCGGCGAGGGCGCCGGCAGGCGCCCGTGGTCCGAATGTCTCGAATGCGATGCAATTGTGCAACAGCACGTCTGCCATGAAAGCGTGGCGTGCCGGGATGCCGCCGCGCGAATGCTGGGCCATCGCCCGGTCGCCTGCTTTGCAATGCCAGGGGGTGGCTATTTGCGGCACTACGACACGATCGATTTGCCCGGACCCCGGCGAGGGCGCACAGGCGGAATTCCATGCGCGCCGGGGCGGTTCTTTATCGCGCTCGATTCCCTCGGTCAGGAATTGGCCGCCGGGTCCCAGACGAGCGGCAGCGCGACCGGCTGGATGACGCCGAGGTGGAATTCCATCTCGTGCCCCGGGGCGATCGAGAAATCGGGAATCCGGGCGAGCAGCTCCTCCATGGCGATGCGCATTTCGCGCCGGGCGAGGTGCATGCCGATGCAGGTGTGGATGCCGAAGCCGAAGCCGGTGTGGCGCGGCTTGCGGTCGAGCCGCACTTCGCCGGGGTTGTCGAACTCGGCCGGATCGCGCCCGGCGAGCGTGGTCGACATCGAGACCTTGTCGCCCGGCTTCAGCGTCACTCCGCGCACGGTGGTCTCCTTGACGCAGGTGCGGAAGGTGGTGACGGCGCCATAGGCGCGCATGAACTCCTCGATCGCGTTGGGGATCAGCGCCGGGTTTTCGCGCAGCAGCTTGCGGTGTTCGGGATGGCGCGCGAGGTGCCAGGTCTGGTTGGCGATGTTGGTGGTGACCGTATCGAGCCCGCCGATGAACAGGTTGAAGGAAAAGCCGATCTGCTCGTCCTGGGTCAGCGGCCGGCCGTCCTTGAGCGCGGTGGTGGTCCAGGTCAGCAGGTCGTTGGCCGGGTTCCGGCGCCGCTCCTCCAGCGCCTCGGTCAGATAGGCGACGACGTTGCGCGTCCCCTGGGCGATGTCCTCGATCGTGGTGGAGCGGATCAGCATGTGTTCCCAGGCGAGGAACTGGTCCACCCGGTCGAGCGGCAGGCCCATCAGCTCCATGAACACCTTGATCGGGAATTTGAGCGCGAAATCGCGGACGAAGTCGCAGTGGCCGGCCTGCCGGAAGCTTTCGATGTATTCGCCGGCATAAAGCCTGATCTTGTCATCGAGGGCGGCCATCGCCTTAGGGGTGAACAGCGGGTTGACCAGCTGGCGGAACCCGCCGTGCTCCGGCGGGTCGAGCTCTGCTGGGGTATTGGCCCATGTGCCGCCGGTGATCAGCGCGAAGGGGGAAAAGTCCTTGGACGAGAAATGCTCGGTGTCGAGGTAGATGGCGCGAAGGTCCGACATGCAGCGGGGGACCCAGGTCGATCCGCCGCCCGGATAGGACAGGGGCGCGTAGATCACCTCCGGGCCTTCGTGAACGGCGGGCACGAAATCCTCGAACGGATTGGATTTCGTGCTCGAGCCGAAGATGAAGGGAAACGGCCGGACGAGATCGGCCGGAACGTGATCGGGCACTGAGTTTGCAAGTCCGGCGAAGTCCATGGTTCCCACTCCCGTTGCGGCGTGCGCAGGCGGATATGCCCCGCTCGAGTCCTCGCGTGTCTACGAATGTTAGCGGACGCTATCAAGCGCTTTTGTAGCGGGCACTATCTAGAGCGGCGGCAGTGTTCGCGAGGGCACCGTTCGGGGCGGTCGGTTCGCGCTTGCCAGCGTGGGTGGAACCGGGAAGAGTGAAGGCAAGCAAACAGAAAAGGCGAGAGACGATCATGGAGAGGCGCCCGTTCGTTTGCCGCAGCTGCGGCGCCACCTGCCCGATCATCGTCACGCTCGACGGCGGCAGCGCGGTGAAGGTCGAGGGCGACCATGACGCGCCGCTGTATCGGGGCTATACCTGCCCCAAGGGCCGCGCGATCCACCAGGCCCGCAACAATCCGCGACGCCTGCGGCACAGCCTCAAGCGCCTGCCCGATGGCACCCGCGTGCCGATTTCCAGCGAGCAGCTGGTCGAGGAGATCGCCGGCCGGGTCGGGCGGATCATCGATGCCCATGGCCCGCAGGCCCTGGCCACGTTCCTAGGCACCCCGGTTTCGGCACAGCCTGCCTCCAAGGTGCTGATGATCAGCTTTCTGCGGGCGATCGGCTCGCGGATGATGTTCTCGCCGATGACGATCGACCAGCCGGGCCTGCTGATGGCGCAGGCGCTGCACGGCGCCTGGCAGGGCGGCCACATGCACCCCGGGCAATGGGAATCATTGCTGGTGATCGGCGGCAATCCGGTGGTCTCCAAGCAGTACCTGCCGCAGAACCCGGCATGGCAGCTCAAGCAGCTCGAACAGCGTGGCGTAAAGATGATCGTCGTCGATCCGCGCCGGACCGAGACCGCGCGCCGCGCCGCCGTCCACCTCCAGGCGATTCCGGGGGAGGACCCGACGGTGCTGGCCGGGCTGATCCATCTGGTGTTCGCGCTCGGCGGGGTGGACGAGGCTTTCGTCGCCGCCAACGCGAGCGGTGCCGACGCCCTGCGCGCGGCGGTCGCCGGGTTCACGCCGGACTATGTCGCGGCTCGGGCCGGAGTGCTGGTCGAGGAGCTGGTCGCGGCAGCGCGGATCCTGATCGAGGCGCGCGGTGGCGATGTCGCCCCGGGGATCGGCGCCAGCATGGCGACGCGGGGCAACCTGATGAGCTATCTGGCGCTGTGCCTGCAGAGCCTGCGCGGTTTCTGGGCGCGCGAGGGCGATCAGGTGGCGCGGCCCCGCGTGCTCAGCCGGCGGCGGGACTGGCGCGCCCAGCCGCGCGCGCCCCGGCCGGCCTGGTTCGGCGCGCCGATCTCGAACTACAACTACCGGATGACCGCAGCCGGAATGCCCGCCGGCGCCCTGCCGGAACTGATGCTGAGCCAGGGGCCGGACCGGGTGCGGGCGCTGTTCCTGCATGGCGGCGCCTATTACGTCTGGCCCGATCCGGCGAAGACGGTCCGGGCGCTGGGCGAACTCGACCTGCTGGTCATGCACGATGTCGAGCTGACCGCGACTTCGGCCCGGGCCGATTATGTCATCGCGACCTACGACCAGCTCGAGACCGCGGCGCTTTCCGCCTCGAACGAGGCGACCGGCGACATTCATCCCGGCTACGACTGGAACGAGCCCTATGCCTACTACCGCCCGGCGCTGCTTCCGCCGCCGGAAGGTTCCGACCTGATGGAAAGTTGGCAGATCTATTACCGGGTGGCGCAGAAGCTGGGGCTTTCGCTGGAGCATCTGGCCGGTTCGGGGCCGGAGGACCGGCTGGCGATCGACATGACCCGCGAGCCGGCGACGGACGAGCTGCTGGAAATGATGTGCCATGGCAGTGTCGTGCCCCTCGCCGAAGTGAAGCGCCACCGGCACGGGGCGGTGTTCGAGCAGGCGCGCGACGTCGTCCGGCCGCGCAAACCAGCCTGTGGCGACCGGCTGGAGCTGGGCGATGCGACGATGCTGGCCGAACTGGCGGCCTTGCGGGCGGAGAACCCGCTGGCCCGGCGCAAGACCGATGCGCGGTTTCCCTACCTGCTGGTCTGCCGCCGGATGCAGGCCTCGACCAACAGCGCGCCACGACCGGCGGGCCTCGTTCGCACCGGCTACAATCCGCTGTGGATGAACCCGGCGGACATGTCGCGCATCGGCGTGGACGATGGCGACGAACTGGCGATCTGGTCCCGGCATGGCGAAATCGTCGGTTTCGTCGAGGGCGATGGGGACATGCGCGAAGGCGTTGTCGCCATGACACACGGCTTCGGGCCGAAGCCGGGAATGGACTATGACCCGCGCCGGGACGGGTCGAACGTCAACGAACTGATCAGCTGGGAGGACGACCCCGACCCCTATCACGGGATGCCCCGCATGAGCGCGGTTGCCGTCGCGGTCGAGGCGAAGACCGCGCCCGGGCACGCGGTCGCGTCTCCGGCCCATGTTCTGCATGGCTGAACAGGCAATCGGGCACGATCCGGCGATGGCATCCGGCGGGGACGGGGGGCGCAAGAGCGCGTCTGCGCCGAGGGCCGACATCGTCTTCCTGCACCAGAACATGCCGGGGCAGTTCCGTTTTTTGGCCACGGCGCTCGCCCGCCATCCGCAATTGCGGGTGTTCTTCGTGACGCGCCGGCGCGGCGTGACGCTGCCTGGCGTGCGCACGGTCGTCTATCCCGCGCCGGACCTGGCCGAAGTGTCGACCGAACCCCTGGCTCGCCCCATGGAGGCCGCCGCCCGCTTCGCGCGCGCGACCGCCAGGGCCTGCTACGACATGCGGTCCCAGGGTGTCGATCCGGCGGTAGTGATCGTGCACCCGGGCTGGGGCGAGGCACTGCTGCTCCGCGATATCTGGCCCCGCGCCAGGATCGTCACTTATGCCGAATTCTATTACCAGCCGGAGGGCGGTGACACCGGTTTCGACCCGCTGTTTCCGGTCAATGCGAATACCCTGGCGCGAATCAGGATGATGAACGGCAACCTGCTGCTCAGCCATGCCGCCGCCGATGTCATGCTGAGCCCGACGCACTGGCAGAAGAGCCGTCATCCGGATTTCCTGCAGGAGCGGATCGAGGTCATTTTCGACGGGATCGACACCCGCGTTGTCTGTCCCGACGCGGAAGCCTGCTTCCGGTTGCCGAATGGCAGCGAACTCCGGCGCGGGGACGAGGTGATCACCTATGTCGCGCGCAACCTCGAGCCGCACCGGGGATACCACGTGTTCATGCGGGCGCTGCCGGCGCTGCTGCGGACGAGGCCGCAGGCGCGGGTGGTGATCGTCGGCGGCAGGGAAGCCAGCTATTCGCCGAAGCCGAGTGGGGATTTTGCCGATTGGGCGGAGGCGCTCGGCGCCGAGGTCGCTCTCGGCGCCGATGCAGCGCGGGTCCATCATGTCGGCAAGCTGACTTATGCCAATTACCTGGCCCTGCTGCGCATTTCGGCCGTGCACGTCTACCTGACGTTTCCGTTCGTGCTGTCGTGGTCGTGCCTGGAAGCGATGGCCGCCGGCTGTCTGCTGGTGGCGTCCGCCACGCCCCCGGTCGAGGAGGTCATCCGCGACGGAGTGAACGGGCGGCTGTTTCCGTTCCACGATGGCGAGGCACTGGTGCGGACGGTGTGCGCGGCGCTTGACGACCCGGAGGCCGGTGCACGGATGCGGCAGGCGGCACGGGCGACGGTGGTCGAGCGGTACGAGCTGGCGGATTGCCTGCGGGCGCAGGTCAATCTGGTCCAGCGCCTGATCGACCAATACCGGGAGGCCTCGCCGGCGTCAGCACCGGAGGTCAGCTCGCCGGAGCAATGAAACGGAAGCCATCGGGCGATTTCGCCACCCTGCCGCGATGCGGCCCGGCGAAGTGGGCGGGGATCATCAGGCCGTCGCGCTCGGCGATGGCGTGAAGCAGCCGCTCGCGCGTGGCGACCGCCTGCTGCAGGTCGTCGCAGCCTTCGAGGTGGAGTTCCGGCCGCAGCACCTGCAGCGGATGGTGAAAGGCATCGCCGGTGAACCAGGCGTCCTCGCCGCGTGAATTGAGGTGCAGTACCGAATGGCCAGTCGTGTGGCCGGGCGCGGGCTCGATTGCCAGCCCGGGCAGGATGGCATGATGGTCCGCGACGAGATCGGCCAGGCCGGCATCGAGCACAGGGCGGACGCTGTCCTCGTAGACGCCGATGTTGTATTCGACCGGGCGGTGGCCGGGGCGGGAGGGTTCCCAGCGCTCGACCTCGCGGCGCACGAAGAGGTAGCGCGCGTTGGGAAAGGTCGGCACCCAGCGGCCATTGTCGAGGCGGGTGTTCCAGCCGCAGTGATCGCAATGGAGATGCGAGCAGAACACGAAATCGACGTCTTCCGGCCGGGTGCCGGTCGCCTCCAGCCGTTCGATGAAAGGCGTGTCGAGATGGTCGAACGCGGTCAGCACCGGGCGGCTGCGGCCATTGCCGTTGCAGGGATCGACCACCACCGTCTTGCCGGCAATGTCGAGGATCCACATCTGGAACACCAGCTCGAAGCAGTCGTCCGTGGAATCGTAGAACGGGGACAGCCAGGATTGATTGGCCCGGACGAACGCGCGGTCCTCGGTCAGCATGGCCATCGGGATCTTCTGGCGCATTTCCTCGACACGGCGGATCTGGGCATCGCCGATGTGCGCGAGCGGTTCTGCTTTCTGCGTGATCATTCCGGCTCTCCCGATTTTCCGGGAGGATACGGGGGGCGGCAGAGGTTGGTCAAGCGCGGCGCCGGCGATCGATCGCACCGCATGTCCGCGCGAGGACACGGACGACCGACCGCCGTGGCTGTCGCTACGCCAGGCCGATCTTCTTGACCGCCCGCCAGCCAAGTGCCTTGACCCGGTTCTGCTCGGGCCAGCGGCCGGGCCGGCGCGGGTCGAAACCGGCCTTGCGCAACAGCGAGTTGAAGGCGTGCGCGGCCGATTCGTTGTAGGACCATTCGGACCGCCAGGTGATCGACAGCGACACCGAGACTTCGCCGCCCGTCCGGACGAAGTGCGGGGCCATGACCGGGACGATCAGGCCGTCGCCCGGGGCAATGGGGAACGGCTTTCCGCCGGCCAGCATCTCGTCGCGCCATCTCAGTTCGCGGGGGCCGCCGGTGTGGTAGCTTTCGTGGGCTTCGCTGGGCGAATAGGCCGGGTCTGCGGGAGAAAACTGGGTCATCACCTTGCTGCCCCTGATCTGCAGCAGGATGTTGTGTTCCGGGTCGAAGTGGTAGGGCGTGGTCCCGCCCGGCGAGGTGACGAAGACGAACGCGGCCGGCTTGTGGATCCGGCCGGTGCGGCGCTCGATCGCTGGCCGGAGTTCCTCGATCACCTCCATCAGCAGCGCGCGGTAGGCTTCGTCCTGCTCGATGAAGGTCAGCGCGACCCAGCAGCCGCTGGTGTCGATGTGCCGGATGGCGTCGGCTGCCGAGATCGAGGGGACCGGCGGCTTGCCTTCTATGCCGATCGGCTGTTCCGCATAAGCATATTCGATCGACTCCGCAGGAAGGCGTTCGGCGAGGGCGGCGAGAGATTCCAGCTGCATCAGGGGATGATGGCAGAGGTTGTGAGCGAAAACGGCGGGCTGCTCGGGATAGGCAGCGGCGAATTCGGCGAAGGCGCGATCGTCGAAGGCGCGTCCGTCGAAGTCGCGGGGGGAGGGCAGACAGCTCATGGGGCATCGTCCAGGTCGGGGGTGCGGGGGATGTCGGCTTGCTGGCCCTGCGACCGCGCCAGTTCGGCGCGGGAGAGCTGGCGGAACAGGAGCTGCCGGGCGGCGCCGCCGATGCCGATGGACAGACGGCCGACCGGGCGGCGTTCCCGCCAGATGTGGTCGATCATCGGATGGTCGGCAGAGGCGCAGGAATCGGTGGATTCGATGCCCTTGCGCCCCAGCATCGCCAGGTTTTCGCGCTGGAGCAGGACGCCGGGCGAGAAGCGGGCGAAGCGCTCGTCGAACGCAGTCTTGTAGGAGAAGGCGACCGGCGGGGTCAGGAAGCTGGCCAGCATGGCAATGGGGCGGCCATCGAGGTTGAGCGACAACCGTTCGAGGCGGCCGCGTTCCGCCGCACCTGCGAGGGCATGGCGGAACAGGGCTTCGGTCTCCGGCGCACAGGCCAGCGCCGACCCCGCTTCACCTTTCCAGCCGGCGCGTTCGAGGTCGAGGAAATGGCTGGCCCAGGCGGGGACATCGACGGCGTCGTCGCGGCGTTCGACGGTGAGCTGGCCGAGTTCCGCGAGGCGGGTGGTCTGGCGGCGCAGTTCCTTGCGCTTCTTGCCGGACAGGGCGGCGGCAAAGTAGTCTTCGGGGGCATAGCGGCTCTGGAGCAGGGCGCGCTCCTCGCGGTGGACGAGGGCATGGGGCCGGGCTTGTTCGGCGAGCACCTCCCTGAGGGCATCATGAAGCGGGCCGCTCAACGGGAACTGGGTCAGGTGGAGGAACAGGGAAACGCCGGGGGCGGCATCGGCCCAGGCGAGGAGCGCGCGCCAGAACGCCTTTTCCAGGCCGCGTGCGACCAGCGGCGCACCGAGGAAGCAGTTGGGATGGACCCAGCCGCTGATCTGGGGAATGGGCCAGCGGTAATAGCGGCTTTCGGCGCGGACCGGGAGCAGGCCGGCGAGGTCGCCATCGATCTCGAACCGCAGCATGTCGACCGAACCGAGCGGATCGAGAGCCTGCAGCGAAGGGAGCAGATACCAGGGCTCGAAGAACGGGTTGGGCTCGCTGGCCCACGAGGCGAGCGCGTCCCAGGCCGGCAGCGCGCTCGGCGCATCCATCTCGCGCCAGGCGACGCGAACGACATCGCCGCGACCGTCATGCAGACGATGGACCAGCCCCGCCGCCGGCGGCACCGGCACGGGTGCTGCCGCCGGTTGCACCACTGGTCTTGCCGCGAAAACCGCCACCTCAATACTCCTGCCTCGGCGAAGTGCCTAGCAGCAGGGGACCAAGGAATTGCTAACGCGCGCGGGAAGCGGGTGGAGGTGACCGCGTTCAGGCGGCGATTTCGATCCAGCGGGCAAGGAGCGCATGGGCGCGGCCGGAATCGATGGCTTCCGCGGCCAGCGACACGCCTTCGCCCCAGTCGGTGGCCTTGCCGGCAACGCAGAGAGCAGCGGCGGTGTTGAACAGCACGGCGTCGCGATAGGCGCCCCGTTCGCCTTCCAGCAGGCGGCGCAGCGCAGCGGCGTTGTAACCGGCGTCGCCGCCGACGATGGCCGAAAGCGGCATAGTGGCGAGGCCGGCATCGGCCGGGTGGGCACGGGTCATCCGCACGGCCTCGCCCGTCACCTCGGCGAGTTCGTTGCCGCCGGCGATGCTGAGCTCGTCAAGCCCCTCGTCGCCACAGACGACCCAGGTAGCGTCGGTGCCGAGCGCGCGGATGGCGTCGGCATAGATCGGGACATAGGCCGGTCGCGCGATGCCGACGAGCTGGCGGCGGACCCGGGCGGGGTTGGCCAGCGGGCCCATGAGGTTGAAGATGGTGCGGCGGCCGATGGCCCGGCGGATCGGCATGATGCGGGCCATGGCAGGGTGATGGGCGCCGGCGAACAGGAAGCAGATGCCGAGCGATTCCAAGGTTTTCTCAGCGGTTTTTGCTGCGCGGTCGAGATCCAGGCCGAGCGCTTCCAGCGTGTCGGCGCCTCCGGCCTTGGAAGAGGCGGCGCGATTGCCGTGCTTGGCGACAGGAACGCCGCCCGCGGCGGCGACCAGCGCCACGGCAGTGGAGACGTTGAGGCTGTGTTGGCCATCGCCGCCGGTGCCGCAGACGTCGATGGCGCCATCAGGAGCGGGGATGGCGACCATGCGGGCGCGCATGGCGCGGGCGGCGCCGGCGATCTCGGCGGCGGCTTCGCCGCGTTCGGTCATTGCGACCAGCGTGGCGGCGATGTCCGCATCGGCCATCGCGCCGTCGAGCATCCGGCCGAACAGGGCTTCGGCTTCCGCTTCGGAAAGGCTCATGCCGGGATTTTGGCGGGCTTCATGCCGCAGAAGCGGAGGAAATTGGCCAGCATCATGTGGCCGTGTTCGGTGGCGATCGATTCGGGGTGGAACTGGACGCCGTGGATTTCCTCGGTCGTGTGGCGGAAGCCCATGACGTGGCCGTCGTCGCTGCGGGCGTTGACCACGAGGGCTTCGGGAATGTCCTCGACGATCAGCGAGTGGTAGCGGGTGGCGGTGAAGGGCGAGGGGACCGCCATGAACACGCCGGTATCGTCATGCGTGACCGGCGAGGTCTTGCCGTGCATCAGGCCGCCGCGCACGACCTTGCCGCCGAAATACTGGCCGATCGCCTGGTGGCCGAGGCAGACGCCGAGCAGCGGCTTGCCGGCATCGTGCGCGGCACCGACGAGATCGAGGCTCACGCCGGCTTCGTTGGGCGTGCAGGGGCCAGGGGAGATGAGGAACCCTTGCGCGCCGGTCTGGATCGCCTGCGCGGCGGTGAGGGCATCGTTGCGCACGACTTCGACTTCTGCGCCCAGTTCCATCAGGTAGTGGACGAGGTTCCAGGTGAAGCTGTCGTAGTTGTCGAGGACCAGGATCATGGCACGCCTATTGCCCGATCTTCGCTTCGCTGGCCACCCGCACGGCTTCGCGGGCGGCGGCGAACAGGGCGCCGGCCTTGGCCTCGCACTCGCGCTGCTCGGATTCCGGGTCGCTGTCGGCGACGATGCCGGCGCCGGCCTGGACGTGCATGACCCCGTCCTTGACCACGGCGGTGCGCAGCACGATGCAGGAATCGACCGAGCCGTCGGCGGCGAAGTAGCCGACCGCGCCGGCATAGGCCCCGCGCGTGGCGGGTTCGAGTTCGGCGATGATCTCGCAGGCGCGGACCTTGGGCGCGCCGCTGACGGTGCCGGCGGGGAAGCCGGCGAAGACCGCGTCGATGGCGTCATGGCGCGCGGTGTCGAGCTGGCCGGTTACGTTGCTGACGATGTGCATGACGTGGCTGTAGCGCTCGATCGTGTAGCTCTCCGTCACCTTGACCGTCCCGGCGGCGGCGACGCGGCCGACGTCGTTGCGGCCAAGGTCGAGCAGCATCAGGTGTTCGGCGCGTTCCTTGGGGTCGGCGAGCAGCGATTCCTCGTTGGCGCCGTCCTGTTCCGGGGTAAGCCCGCGCGGACGGGTGCCGGCGATCGGGCGGATGGTCACCTCGTTGTCGCGCACCCGCACCAGGATCTCCGGGCTGGAGCCGACGACGGCGAAGCCGGGGAGATCGAGGAAATAGAGGAACGGGGAGGGATTGACCCGGCGCAGCGCGCGGTAAAGGGCATAGGCCGGCAGGGTGAACGGGCTGGTGAAGCGCTGGGCGAGGACGACCTGGAAGATGTCGCCGGCCTCGATATAGTCCTTCGCCCTCAGCACCATCTGGCGATAGGCGCCTTCTGGCAGGCTGGGCGTCAGGGCCGGCTCGGGCAGGTCGGCGGGGCAGGGGACGGCGGGCGCCGGGCCGGCAAGCGTGCGCAGGGCATTGTCGATCCGTTCGCCGGCCGCCTCTATCGCGAGGGGCGGCGCGGTATCCGAAGGCCAGAGCGGCGCGACGACGAACAGTTCGTCGCCGAGGCGGTCGAAGATCAGCACGAGACTGGGGCGGACGAACAGCATGTCCGGCACTTCCAGCGGGCTTTGCGGGGCGCGGGGGAGCTTTTCGACGAGCCCGATTGTCTCGTAGCCGAAATAGCCGACCAGGCAGGCGAGCACGCGGGGCAGGGCGGCGGGCACCGCGATGCGGCAGGATTCGACCAGCGCCCGCAGTTCGGCCAGGGCATCACCGGGAAGCGGGGCGAAGGCGGCGCGATCCTGCTGCCAGCGGGTGTTGATCGCGGCCTCGTGGCCGCTCGCGCGGAAGACGAGATCGGGGTCGATCCCCAGCAGGCTGTAGCGGCCGCGCACTTCGCCGCCCTCGACCGATTCGAGCAGGAAATCGCCGCGTTCGGGCTGGAACAGCTTGAGGCCGGCGCCGACCGGAGTCTCGGTGTCGGCGATCACCTTGCGCCAGACGAGCGCCGGCTTGCGCTCGGCCAGAGCGGCGAGGGCGGCGGCGGCGTTTTCCGGTGCGCTCATTGTCCGCCGAGCACCTGCGAGACGACCGTCTTGATCGCCGCTTCGTTGCGCTTGACGCCGACTTCGGCGCGGATCGCCAGGCGCAGCGCCTCCAGCGATTCCTGGCCGGCGAGGCGACCGACTTCGGTGCGCGTGTCCGCCAGCAGCGGTGAGCCGGCGGGGACCTTGCCCGGCTCGATCGATTTCAACTGGACGACGAACCAGCCGGCGTTGCGCGGTGCGGGCAGCAGCTTGGTGGTGCCCTGCGCCATCGAGAACAGCAGCGCCAGCGGCGGCGGCACCCGGCCATTGGCACTCAGCTGCTCGCGGCCCATGGCGATGGGGCTCGGCGGGGGCAGGGCGACTCCCAGCCCGGACAGCGCCTCGGCCAGCGGCTTGCCGGCCTTGCTCGCGGCGAGGACCTTGAGCGCGCCGGCCTTGGCGGCGGCGGCGCCCTTTTCGAGCAGGTAGGCGGCGGCGACCTCGCCCTTGACCTCGGCCAGCGGCGGGGCGGAGGCCGGCTCGATGCGGTTGACGTCGAAGATCATGAAGGTCTTGCCCGGTTCGATTTCGGCGAGCTGCGGCGCCTGTTCGCGCTCCATGGCGAAGGCCGCCTGCAGGACCGGGCCCAGGACCGGGGGCACGGTCTGCCCGGGGGCGCCGAAGACGCGGCCATCGGCGGTGACCGGCGGGCTGGACTGGAGGGTGACGCCGAGGTCCTTCGCGGCATCGGCCAGCGCGCCGCTCTTGTCGAACTGGTCCTCGATTTTCGTCGCCAGTTCGGTCAGCGCGGCCTTGCGCCGTTCGGCGAGCAGGGCGGCGGCGATTTCGCCATGGACCTGTTCGAGGCTGCGCGCCGGGTGGCCTTCGACCGCATCGACCCGGACCAGCAGCCAGCCGAGCGAACCCTTGACCGGGCCGACCAGCTTGCCGCGCTCAGCCGTGAACACGGCATCGGCGGCGCCGGCCGAGCTTTGCGCGGCATAGCCGGCGCGATCGACCGGGCCGATCGCGGCGGTGGCGAGGCCCTTGGCGCGAGCGGCGGCATCGAGCGCGGCGCCGCGCGCCAGTTCGGCGGCGACCGCCTTGGCGGCGGCTTCGGTCGGCAGGACCAGCTGGGTCAGCCTGCGGGTTTCGGACGCGGCATATTTTTCCTTGTCGGCCTGGTAGCGGGCCGCAACCTCGGCATCGGTCGGGGCGGCAACGGTCTTGACCGCGGCCTCGCCAAAGGTGGCCCAGCGGATGACCCGGCGCTCGGGACGCAGGAACGCCGCCTTGTGCGTCGCATACCAGCCGGCCAGTTCGCCGTCGCTCGGCGGGGTCCTGGCGGCGAAGGCGGCGGCGGGGACAATGGCGATCGTGCCGGTGCGGCGTTCGCTGAGCAGGGTGGCATAGCGATTGGCGAGATCGGCCGGGATCGTCGAGGCGAACTGGGCCGGCATCATCACCTGCCGCGCGATCAGCCCGGTCGAGAGATCGCCGCGCACGTCCGCGTCGGTCAGCTGGCGCTGGGCGAGCAACTGCCGATAGGTCTTCTCGCTGAACTTGCCGTCGAGGCCCTGCAGGCCGGGGATCTTGGTCAGTTCGCTGTCCACCAGCCGCTTGCCGGCGACGATGCCGTGGCTGCGGCCGAATTCGGCGATGGCGGTGCGGTCGATCATCGAATCGAGCACGGGATCGAGCCCGCCGCCGGTGACGAACTGGCGCATGGTCAGCTGCGGGCTCTGCTGGCGGGCGCGTTCCAGCCCGTTGGACAGGCCCCGGGACAGTTCGGCGGCGCCGAGCTTCTGCTTGCCGACGGTCGCCACGTCGTGGCTGCCGACCCCGCCGAAGCCGCCGTTGCCGACGATATCGCCGGCGGCGAAGGCCAGCGCGATCAGGCCGACGAGGCCGAGCGTGGCGCCGATGCCGATGCGCGACTGGAAGAACCGGCGGAAGAAATTGAGCATCGGCTTGGACAGTCCAGTCTTGTGGGCGCGGGGCGCCGGTGGCTGGCTGGGGCTTTAGGCAAACCGGCGGATTCTCGCAATGGCCTGCTCCCCCCCGGCGGCCGGAGAAATTTCGTGGCCGTTCAACGCCTGCCTTGCCGCTGCGGCCGCCCGATCGATGCCGAATCCGCCGAACCTGCCGATTCCCGCCTTTGACAAGCGAGCGGGCGCTGGCCTAGCTGCACGGGAACCAAGGGCACGCGGCGGGATTCGCGCATGTGCCCGATGTGGGCATTGAACAGGGAACATCATGGCGCTCCGCCCCTATATCGTCGGCAACTGGAAGATGAACGGCACCCGTGCCACCTTGGCGGAAGCGCGGGCGATCGACCGCGCGGCGGCCCGCCACCCGGCGGTGGAGGTGGCGCTGGCGCCGCCGTTTACCCTGATCCAGGCGATGGCGGAAGCGGTGCAGGACATCGCGGTGGGCGGGCAGGATTGCCACGCCAAGGCCAGCGGCGCCTACACCGGCGATATTTCGGGGCCGATGCTGCTCGATGCCGGCGCGCGGTTCACCATCGTCGGCCATTCCGAGCGGCGGGCTGCCAAGGGAGTCTCTGGCGGGTTCGGCCACGGCGAGAGCAATGAAGACGTGCGGGCCAAGGCGGAAGCGGCGCAGGCGGTGGGCCTGGGGGTGATCCTCTGCGTCGGCGAGACCGAGGCCGAGCGCGATTCGGACCAGGCCGAGGCGGTCGTGGCGGCCCAGCTCGACGGTTCGCTGCCCCGGGGCGAGGGCGCGGCGGCGACCCTGGCAGTGGCCTACGAGCCGGTCTGGGCGATCGGCACCGGGCGCGTGCCTTCGGTGGCGGATGTCGGCGCGATGCACCGGGCGGTGCGGGCCAGGCTGGCGGAAATCTACGGCGAGGCCGGGGCCGGGGTGCGCATCCTCTATGGCGGCTCGGTCAACGCCGGCAATGCCGCCGAACTGCTGGCGGCGGACGAGGTGTCCGGCGCACTGGTCGGCGGGGCGAGCCTGACGGCGGAGAGCTTTTCGGCGATCATCGCGGCGGCTTCGGCGCTCAGCGCTGATTGAGCCCCGGAAACTGTCAGCCTTGCCTAAGGCGGAACACGCGCCTAGATGCCCGGCACGGGCGGCTGGCGCCCTGCTTGTGACCGAGGTTCCATGTTCATCTTCCTGATGGTTGTCCAGGCGCTGATCGGCGCCGCGCTGGTGGGGGTGATCCTCGTCCAGAAGTCGGAAGGCGGCGGCCTCGGTGTCGGTGGCAGCCCTTCCGGGCTGATGTCGGCGCGCGGCGCGGCGGACTTCCTGACGCGCTCGACCGCGGTGCTGGCGACGCTGTTCGTCGTCCTGGCCATCGTGCTGGCGGCATTGGCGGTCCGCGAGAGTTCGGGCCAGTCGATCGATACCTCGCTGCAGCGGGCGGTGCCGGTCGATCCGCTGGCGGGCGCCGCGCAACCGGCGGCCCAGCCGGGTGCGGTCCCGGCGCCTGTGCCCGGTTCCGCCGCGCCGGCTCCGGCTGACCCGCTGGCAGGGGCGGCGAAAAAGTAATTCCGGCATTTCCCGGCGGATCGTCGGGACATTCGAGTTTCGCGGCCTGTCTCGGGCGCTGTCGCCATGCGCGGCGCGCTAGAGCAGGCATTTGAATTGTGGATGACCGCCGGCAGGGTCCTTCAAGGAGCTTGCCGGGGGCGGCAGGCAGGGACTAAGGCCCGATTCCCATGGCGCGGTACATTTTCATCACCGGCGGCGTGGTTTCCTCGCTGGGCAAAGGCCTGATGGCGGCGAGCCTGGCGGCACTGCTCCAGGCGCGGGGCTTCCGGGTCCGCATCCGCAAGTTCGACCCTTATCTCAACGTCGATCCCGGCACGATGAGCCCTTACCAGCATGGCGAGGTCTACGTCACCGACGACGGGGCGGAGACCGACCTCGACCTCGGGCACTACGAGCGGTTCACCGGGGTTTCGGCCCGGCAGGCGGACAACATCACCTCGGGCCGCATCTATCGCGACATCATCGCCAAGGAGCGGCGCGGCGACTACCTCGGCGCGACCGTACAGGTGATCCCGCACGTCACCGACGCGATCAAGGACTTCGCGCTGGAAGACCAGGACGACCTCGATTTCGTGCTGTGCGAGATCGGCGGGACGGTCGGCGACATCGAAGGCCTGCCGTTCATCGAGGCCTTGCGCCAACTGCACAACGAACTGGGCCGCGAGCAGACCTGCTTCGTCCACGTGACGCTGGTGCCCTACATCGCTGCGGCCGGCGAGCTGAAGACCAAGCCGACCCAGCATTCGGTGCGCGAGATGACGGGCCTGGGCATCCAGCCCGACATTCTGCTATGCCGCTGCGAGCATCCGCTGCCGGAGAGCGAGCGGGCCAAGATCGCCCTGTTCTGCAACGTACGCAAGCAGGCGGTGATCCCGGCGCTCGATGCGCCCAACATCTATGCGGTGCCGCAGCAGTACCACGCCGAAGGGCTGGATGCGGAAGTCCTGCACCACTTCGGCATGACTGCGCCCCAGCCCGAACTGGCCCGCTGGGCGGACATCGTCGATCGCTTCCAGCGGCCGGAGGGCGAGGTGACGATCGGCGTGGTCGGCAAATATGTCGGCCTGCCCGATGCCTACAAGTCACTCAACGAGGCGCTGGTCCACGGCGGGCTGGCCAACCGGGTCAGGGTCCATGTCAAGTGGATCGACGCCGAAGTGTTCGAGCAGGATGATGACGAAATCGCCGCAAAGCTGGAGCCGATGCATGGCATCCTCGTGCCCGGCGGCTTCGGCGAGCGCGGAACCGAGGGCAAGATCGCCAGCGTGCGCTTCGCCCGCGAACGCAAGGTGCCGTTCTTCGGCATCTGCCTCGGCATGCAGATGGCCTGCATCGAAGGCGCGCGCAACACAGCGGGGATCGCCGCCGCCTCATCGACCGAGTTCGGCCCGACCGACGAGCCAGTGGTCGGCATCATCACCGAGTGGATGGGCAAGGAAGGGCTGGAAAAGCGCGCCGAAGGCGGCGACCTCGGCGGCACCATGCGATTGGGCGCCTATCCGGCGGCGCTGGCGCACAACAGCCACGCTGCGGCGGTCTACGGCACGACCGAGATTTCCGAGCGCCATCGCCACCGCTACGAAGTCAACGCCCACTATCGCGAGCCGCTGGAAAAAGGCGGTCTGGTGTTCTCCGGCATGTCGCCCGACGGCCTGCTGCCCGAGATCGTCGAGCGGCCCGACCACCCATGGTTCATTGGCGTGCAGTTCCATCCGGAGCTGAAGAGCCGGCCATTCGAGCCGCACCCGCTGTTTGCCGGGTTCATCGCGGCGGCGCTGCGGCAGGCGCGGCTGGTCTGACTACTTCCGGGTGCTGGAAGGGAAAAGCGAGAAGGGAAGCCGGGGATTTACCATCCCCGGACCCCGGTGAACCTGGCGCCGGCCCTAAATATTGAAGTTGTGCACGAAAGGAGCACCGCAGGCAGTTATGCCGCTTCGCGGATTAGCCCGACCTGAGAATCGCACACAACCGCAATGCCACTGGGGTCCGGGGATGGTAAATCCCCGGCTTCCCTTCTTCAAAAAAGATAGCGCCCCTTACGGGGGTGAGCCGTCTCGAGCCCACCCCCTCAGCGAATCAAGCGGCCTGGCTTTGCTCGCCGGATGCGGGCTTCCCGTCGGTCACCACGGTCAGTGGCGCGGGGTTGCCGGCGATGGCGATCTTCTTGGGCTTCATCGCTTCGGGCACTTCGCGCACGAGATCGATGACCAGCAGGCCATCCTCCAGCGCGGCGTTTTCGACCCGGACGAAGTCGGCCAGCTCAAAGCGCCGTTCAAAGCCGCGCTGGGCGATGCCGACGTGGAGGAACTGGCTGCCTTCGCTCGCAGTTTCCTCACCCTTGCGGCCCTGGACCACCAGCAGGTTCTGCTGGGCGGTGATGTCGAGCTCGGCCGGCTTGAAGCCGGCGACGGCGAGGGTGATGCGATAGGCATCGTTGCCGCGGCGCTCGATGTTGAACGGCGGATAATTGTCCGAAGAATTTCCGCGGGCGTGGTTTTCCAGCAGGTCGAACAGCCGGTCGAACCCGACGGTGCTGCGGCGATAGGGAGTGAAGTCGAAACGGTTCATGGCAAAAATCCTCTTGCTGAGCAATTTTCGAAGCCGGCCCGGAGCCCTTGCAATGGCGCCCACGAGCACGACATTTCCAGTCTCGTGCCATGCCCGTGAGGGCCATGACACGTTTCGACAGATATGTTAGCCGGACCCGGTTTCAAGAGCGGCCCGGCGCCCGAATGTGAACAATGAAACGACAGGAGCAGCGATGGCACGCGTCGAGATCTACACCAAATGGGGCTGCCCTTACTGCACCCGGGCGAAGGCCCTGCTGGACAGCAAGGGGGTCGATTACGAGGAATACGACGTGACGATGGGCGGGCCGAAGAAGCAGGAGATGCTGGCCCGCAAGCCCGACGCAATGACCGTGCCCCAGGTCTTCGTCGACGATGTCGCGCTGGGCGGCAGCGACGACCTGTCGGCGCTGGATCGCGCCGGCAAGCTCGATCCGCTGCTCGGTCTGGGCTGATCGCGGCATGACCCGCATCGCCGTCCTCCAGATGACCAGCGGGATCGACCCTGCCGCCAATGCGGCGGTGCTGGTCGATGCCGTGCGCGCGGCGCGGGCCGGCGGTGCGACCATGCTGTTCACGCCGGAAATGTCCGGCCTGCTCGACCGCCAGCGTGCCCGCGCAGCGGCACATATCGTTTCGGAAGCGGAAAATCCGGTTCTGGCGGCGGTGTGCGAGGCAGCGGCGGAGGAAGGCCTGTGGGTCTCGATCGGCTCGCTGGCGGTGGCGGCGGAGGGTCAGGTCGAGGACGGGGCGGCCCGCTGGGCTAACCGGGCTTTCGTGATCGACGGTGGCGGCGCCATCGTCGCCCGTTACGACAAAATCCACATGTTCGACGTTGATCTCGCCACCGGCGAAAGCTGGCGGGAATCGGCGGCTTATGTGCCTGGCGATCAGGTCGCGACTGTGGACACGCCGGTTGGCCGGCTGGGCCTGTCGATCTGCTACGACTTGCGCTTTCCGGCGCTGTTCGAGGCGCTGGGGCGGGCGCGGTGCGATTGCCTGGCGATCCCGGCGGCGTTCACCGCGCCGACCGGGGCGGCGCACTGGCACGTGCTCCAGCGGGCGCGAGCGATCGAGGCCAGCGCGTACGTCATCGCCGCCGCCCAAGTCGGCCGGCACGAGGATGGCCGCGAGACCTATGGGCATAGCCTGGTGGTCGATCCGTGGGGCGAAGTCCTGCTCGACATGGGCGGCGCCGGGCCGGGGCTCGGCTTCGCCGAGATCGAGGCGTCCCGCATCGCCGAAGTGCGGGCGCAACTGCCGAGCCTTGCCAACCGGCGGCCAATCTCTATCTGACCAGGACGATGATTGTTTTCGAACTCGAATGCCGCAGCGGCGGGCATCGCTTCGAGGGCTGGTTCGGCTCCTCGGACGATTTTGCCAGCCAGCAGCAGCGGGGCCTGCTCGCCTGCCCGCAGTGCGGCGCCGCCGATGTCGCCAAGGCGCCGATGGCCCCGCGCCTGGCTCGCAAGGGCAACCAGATGCCCGGAGCGCCGGTGGCAGTACCCACTGCTCCGGCACGAGTCGTCCCGGCAGAGAAGCCCCCGGCTCCGGCTCGGGCGATGACCGTGCCGGCCGAATTGCCGCCCAAGGTCGTCGCGATGATGCAGGCGGTGGCGGCCGTCCAGGCCGAGGCGCTGAAATCGTCCCGCTGGGTCGGGGACAGCTTTGCCGACGATGCTCGCGCGATGCATTACGGGGAAAAGGACCACGAGCCGATCCATGGACAGGCCTCGCCCGAGGAGGCGCGGGAATTGATCGAGGAAGGTATCGAGATCGCCCCGGTGCTGTTCCCGCTGGCCTCGCCCGGCGAGATCAACTGAACCGGACCGTTGCCACCGCCGCCCGCGCCGCCTAAAGAACCGCCCGGGCGCGCCCGTAGCTCAGCAGGATAGAGCACCAGATTCCTAATCTGGGGGCCATGGGTTCGAATCCCGTCGGGCGCGCCATTTCGGTTCAAAGGCACGAACGCCTAGCACCGCCGCCTCTACGCCAGAGGCGGCGGTTAGGGTTCGGAGCAACTCGCTCCGCAGCCCACGGATACGAACCTCTTTCCGGCTGACCACTTCCACCCGCTGGGCGACCGCCCGCACTTGGTCGCGGGCGAACGTGCCGTCTCCGTTGCGCAGCTTCTTGCGGAGGGCAGCCGCGAACGAGCGCAGGCTCTCCGGTGTGATCGCCGGGCCAATCTTCACGATATGCGCCAAGGCGCGGTCGGAATCGCCCTTGGCCTGATCGCGCGTCGCAGTCAGCTCGGCGATGCGATCCTTGAGCGATGGGTCGCTTACGTCGATGACGCCGTTCTCGATCGCGTCATAGAGGCGCTTGAGCTTCGCTTCGGCCTCCGTAGCGCGGCGCTCCAGATCGGCGACATGCTCGCGGCGCTGGTTCACCCATTCGTCGCGGCGTTCGAGGATCTGATCCATCAGAGCTTCGAGTCGCGCCGGGTCGAGCAGCCGCGCTTCGAGATGGTCGACCACGGCCTCATTGAGCCGATCCATCGGCACGGTGATGCCGGGACAGCCCGTCGCGCCCTGTCGCGCTTTCGTCGAGCAGGTGTAGTAGCGATATTCCCGGCCGACGCTGCTGGTCCCCGTTCGCAGCGTCATCGCGCCGCCGCAGCAGGCGCAGAAACAGATGCCGGTGAGCAGCGTCGGGCCGCCCACCGCCATCGGCGCCATCATCTTCGGGCTGCGCGCCTTGAGCGAGCGCTGGACCGCCTCGAACTCCGCCTCCGAGACGATTGCCGGCACTTCCATGACGGCGTGCTCGCTCTCCGGCTTCGGCGTCTTCGTCTTGTGATCGCGGGTGTTGAAGCGGTGCTGACCGATATAGGTCGTGCGGGTGAGCACTTGATGCACTGCGCCCAAACCCCAGCGCCCGCCGTCGCGGGTGCGGATGTTGTTCTCGTTGAGCCAGGTCGCGATCGACTTGAGACCCATCGAGCCGCGGTTATCGACGCCATTGAGCGCCATGCGGTAGATGCGCCGCACCGTCTCGGCCTGGAGCGGATCAATCTCCAGCTTCTTCTTGATCTTCGCGCCGCGTTCCCCGGCAGCGACTACGCGATAGCCGATCGGCGCTCGCGCGCCGTTCCAGAAGCCTTGCCGGGCGTTCTCCTTCATCGCCCGCAACGTGTGCTTGCCGTTCTCCTTCGACTGATACTCGTCGAATAGCGTCATGATCTGGCGCATCATCACGCTCATCGGATCGTCGCCCAGGTCTTGCGTGATCGAGATCAACCGCACTCCGTTCTTCGCAAGCTTACGAACGTAGAATTCGAACTGGAACTGGTCGCGAAAGAACCGTGAGAAGCTATGGACGAGAATCACATTGAACGTCGGCGGCTTGACCATCGCCGCGTCGATCATCGCCTGGAAAGCGGGGCGACGATCATCGGTCGCCGTGTTGCCCGGCTCGACGAACTCCGCCGCAACCTCCCAGCCGCGCGACAGGCAATAGCCCTCGATCTGGCGGCGCTGGTCTGGGATGGACAGGTCGCTATCGGCTTGACGTCCGGTCGAGACGCGCAGGTAGAGCGCCGCACGGGCGGTCGCCACGGCCGGCGCTTCATCCTCATCTTGTCGCAGAGCGGCGCTGGTCATGACGCTTAACTCCTCACTTCACGGCAGCGGTCCGAGCAGCTTGTCCAGCTCTTGCCGCATATGGCCTTCGATCGCGCGCAGCTCGGCGTCGCCGATCGGAACCTGCTCCGGCCAATCGTCGGTGACGACGATTGGCCCATCATCTTCGCGCGACCGTCGCGAAACCCGGCGCGGCGCGGCGCATTTGGCGTAGTCGTGCAGGTCATCCGGGCATTCAGCCCAGCGACGAGGCGTGCGGCGACGGACTTTGCGAGGAAGGGCCATCTCGCCACGCTGCCGCGTGTCCGCACCTCGCACAAAGGCTCCATCGCGGCGTAGCGCAGATAGGGACGTGCGGCGGCGGGCGTCATGCTTCGCCCCACGGATCGACGACCGTTATCCCGCACTCGGCGAAGTCGCGCACATTGCGAGTCGCCAGCCGCGCGCCGCGCGAGCGCACGATGGCGGCAATCTGCGCGTCGATCTGGCTGATCGGCTTGCCGCCCTGTTTCCGCCCGGCGGCAATCTCGGGATAGGCGCTGGCCGCGTCGGTATCGAACGGCAGCACGCGCCCGGCAAGATCGACATCGAACATGGGGCGCGCGGCCGCCAGCAGGTCATCGCGGCGGCGTCCCTCGGGAAGCAGCGCCAGTCCGTAGAAGATTTCCGCCTGTGTCAGCGTCGTCGTGAACACCCCCGCCATTGGCTGCTCGCTCATCCAGGCCATAACCCTCGGGTCAGGCTCACGCCGCATCAGTTCCGAAATGACGTTGGTGTCGAGGACGATCATCAGCCGAAGTCCGCCGGCTCGCGGATCGCTTCGCGCGGCACGTCAGGTAGATCGACGCCGCCCAGCGGGCCGAAGCGTTCGTGGATCGCCTGGCCAAGATTGCGTGGGCGAGGATCGTCAGTGGATAGCGCCGAGCGCAGGATGTCTCGCGCTTCATCCTCCATCGAACGGCCATTGACGGCTGCGCGCACGCGGAGGCGCTTTTTAATTGCATCGTCGATGTTTCGGATCGTCATAACGGCCATGCTGACCTCCATAAGTCAATGACTTCATATTAGTCGATGAGGCGGAGAAAAGCAAGGTAAGTGTGGCGCCTCCCTGCGGGACCGCCGCTCTATCTCCGCTGCGCTTCGACCGAACCCCTGCCGGGTTTCGGCCCTGCCGGGTGACGATCAGCATGGCGGGGCGGCGCTGGCGCGCCGGTCGGCCAATCCGCCGGCGGCGGATTGCGGTTCTTCCAAGCTGCGGAGATCGGGCCAGGGCTGCGCCGGCCCGATCGCGTTGTTTGTAGCTCTCCCCGTCGGTGGGGTGGGCGACGCTTCCCTTTAGGCCCGCCGCGCCGGGCCGCAACGCGCGGCAAGCCGCGCTTACTTCCTCTGCGTTCCAGCCCTTCGGGTGCGCCCCGGCTCCGCCGGCGGGCCTGCCGGTCCGCTCCTTCGCCGCCCACCCCATTCCGGGGTGAGTGCGGTTTGAAGGAGAAGTGTGATGAACGCTGTTACCGAAACCGTTGCCGCCGAGCCTGTGTCGGGCGTCGAGATTTTCGTGCCGCTCGCCAAGCTCAAGAAGTCCCCGCGCAATGCCCGCAAGGTGCCGCACGGGGAAGCGGCTATCGAGGCGCTGGCCGCTTCGATCCAGCACAAGGGGCTGATCCAGAACCTTGTCGTGGAGCCGGAGACCAAGGGGGACGGGACGCCGACCGGCTATTACCTCGTCACCGCTGGCGAAGGCCGCAGGCTGGCGATGCTGCTGCGCGCCAAGCGTAAGCAGATCAAGAAGTCCGAGCCGGTCCGCTGCTGGCTGGATACGGCCAACGATCCCGCCGAGGTGTCGCTGGACGAAAACGTGACCCGGACTCCGATGCACCCCGCCGACCAGTTCGAGCGGTTCGCCGAGCTTTCCAACGACAAGGGTTGGGGGGTGCAGGAGATCGGCGCGCGGTTCGGCGTGTCGGCCTCCGTGGTGAAGCAGCGGCTTCGCCTTGGCGCTGTGTCTCCCAAGCTGTTGCAGGTCTATCGGGAGGACGGGCTTACGCTGGATCAGCTTATGGCCTTCGCGATCACCGAGGACCATGCTCGGCAGGAGCAGGTTTTCGAGGGGCTGCATCACAACCGCGAGCCGTGGATCATCCGGCGCGACATGACCGCGAGCAATGTCCCGGCGACCGACCGGCGCGCGGTGTTCGTCGGGGCCGACGCCTATGTCGAGGCGGGCGGCAACATCATCCGCGACCTGTTCAGCGAGGACCGGGGCGGGTTCTTCGAGGATGCGGGCTTGCTCGATATGCTCGCCGTCGAGAAGCTGCGCGAAGTCGCGGGCGAGGTCGAGGCCGAGGGTTGGAAATGGACCGAGGCGCATATCGACTATCCCCACGCCCACGGGATGCGGCGCTTCTATCCGCAGTCGGTTCCGCTGTCCGATGAGGACGAGGCGCGGCTTGATGCCCTGTCCACCGAATATGACGAGCTTGCCGAGGGCTATTCGTCCTATGACGAGATGCCCGAGGACGTGGCGGCGAGGCTGGAAGCGGTGTACGACGAGATCGACGCCATTTCCGAGAAGCGCCATGCCTACGACGCCAACGTGGTCGCGCATGGTGGCGCGTTCGTCGTCCTTCATCATGACGGCACGGTCAGGATCGAGCGCGGTTTCGTTCGGGCCGAGGACGAGGCGCTGGCGGCCCCGCAGCCCGAACCGGACGCCGACGCGACCGACCCGCAAGCCGGGGCGGATGAGCAGGCCGAAGACGGTGACGAGGACGTGCAGGATTTCGAGGACGAAGACGAGGAACCGGGCAAGCCGATTTCCGACAGCCTCACCCGCGACCTGTCCGCCCACCGGACGCTCGCCTTGCGTGTCGCCCTTGGTGAGCAGCCCGACTTGGCGTTGATCGCGCTGACCCATACGCTCACGGCGCAGTTGTTCTACAGCTACGCCGAGGCCGGTTGTCTTGAGGTTCGTCCGACCGTGACGCCGCTTGGCAGCCATGCGGACGGGATCGAGGATACGCCGCTGGCCGCAAAGGCGAACGAGGCTCGCGAGGCATGGGCCGAGCGCATGCCGCGTGATGTTGCGGACCTGTGGGGCTTCATCGTCGGGCTGGACGATGGGAAACGGCTGGCGTTGCTGGCGCATTGCGTGTCCCGCACCGTCAACGCCCTGCGGTTGCCGTGGGACCGCAAGCCCCGGACGCTGCAAACGGCGGACAGGCTGGCGACTGCGCTGGGGCTGGACGTGTCCAAGGACTGGACGCCGACTGTGGACAGCTACCTTGGCCGCGTCACCAAGGCGCATATTGTGGAGGCCGTAGCCGAAGGCGTGTCGGAGGACGCCGCCCGCCGTATCGCGGACATGAAGAAGCCGGACATGGCGCAAGCCGCCGAGCAGCTTCTGGCCGGGACCGGCTGGCTTCCCAACGTGCTGCGGACGCCGAAAGCGGAGGCAGAGCAGCCCGCGACCGTCGAGGCCGAACCGACCGAGGCGCAGGGCGCGGACGAGGAAGACGCCTACGCCGTCGCCGCCGAATAGCGGCATTGGGCCGGGGCCGCGCAAGCGGTCCCGGCCTTCCTTCGGAACGGTCCAAAAAAATTTGCGGCCGCGCCCCTGATCGGGCGCGGCCGCTTGGCGTCGTCGGTCGGGCGCCCCCGATTTTGGCGGCGCGGGCGCGCGTGGCGGCTTGTTCGGAGAGGGCCTTGCACGATGCCGGTTCGGCAGGTGTTCACCGATCCCGTGGGCGGGGTCGCCGTTGGCGATAAGCTCGCACCCGAGCGGTCGGATCTTCCACCGTGGCGCTGACATGCCCCGCCGTCCATCTAGGGCAGCGCGCTGCCGGATTGCCGCATCATGTCAGTGTGACTCGGTTCTGGCGCTGAGCGTGGACACGGTTCGAGCTGGTCCGGCGGTATATGCCGCATGGGTTCGGCAATTCGCGGCCGACATAGCTTTTCATCCCGCATCGGCGCGACCGCACGGCCTCTCGATTGGCTTGATCTAACCGGGGCCGGCTTCGCCTCGCTCGGCCTGGCGCAACGCCGCCGCGCGGCTTTTTTCCGCCGCCTTCGGCTTTGCATCGCGAAACAAAAAAGCCGCGCGTCGCCATCCTCCGCTGCGCTCCGGCCGCAAGCGGTGCGCGTCCGATCATCCCCGCTTCACCGATCGCCATCGAGGCCGCGGAAGTCGCGGTCCGAAAGCGAAAGGAACTTCGACATGGCGATCATCGGCACCTTCACCCAGGCGGACAACGGCACCTTCACCGGCGCCATCACCACCGCCACCCTCAAGCTCAAGGCGACCCTCCGCCCCATCGACATCGAAGGCGACAAGGCGCCCAACTACCGGCTCCTGGTCGGGACGGTCGAGTGCGGCGCAAGTTGGAAGAAGACCAGCCGCCAAGAACGCGACTACATCTCGGTCAAGTTCGACGATCCTACGTTCCCAGCACCGATCTACGCCACCCTGTCCGAGACCGACACGGCCGGCGAATACGCGCTCATCTGGTCTCGCTGACCCCCCAACGGCGCCCCCGCTCGACCAGAGCGGGGGCGCCTTGTCATGCTCCTTGGCTCCTGAGAAACGGACGGGCCAGAGGCCCGGCATCATCGGTGAGGTGCTTGGGGCGCTGCCCCCAGCGCCCTTCGGAGCGGCTTCCGCCCAGCTTCCTCCACGCGCGAGCGCGTTCCGTGCAGCCGGTTCCCCGCGAAGCCGCCCACTCCGGTTGCACCCCCGGTCTCGCCGACGGGCAGGGTTTCAGCGCGGCGCTCCGCTGCGCGGAAACCCAAGCCCAAGGAGTTCAGCCATGTATCACCAGCTTGCCACCCGGTTCGGCCGCAACGCCCATCAGATCAGCGGCCGGGAGCCGCTCGACAACGAGGCGCTCTATCGCCACGTTCCGTCCATCTTCGCCCGCGAGGCACACGACAGCCGTTCGGAACGCTATGTCTATGTCCCCACCATCGACATCGTGGAGGGGCTGCGCCGGGAAGGATGGTTTCCGTTCTTCGCCGTCCAATCCGTCCCCCGCGACGGCAGCCGCCACGGCCACGCCAAGCACATGCTGCGCTTGCGCCGGGATGACGGTATTGGCAAGCCCGAGGCCGCCGAGGTCATTATTGTGAACAGCCATGACGGGACCAGCGCCTATCAGATGTTCGCGGGGATGCTGCGCTTCGTCTGCACCAACAGCATGATTGCTGGCGAGCGGTTCGAGGAAGTCCGCGTGCCGCACAAAGGCAATATCGAGCACGACATTATCGAAGGCGTTTACACTGTCGCCGAGGACTTCCCCCGGCTGATCGACGCCAGCGAGTCGATGAAGGCGATCCAGCTTTCGCCGGATGAGCAGCGCTTGCTTGGCGAGGTCAGCCTTGTCGCTCGCTATGGTGAAGAGGAAAGCCCGGTACGGCCCGAACAGATCATCGAGCCGCGTCGCCGCGAGGATGTGGACCGCAATCTGTGGACCACGTTCAACGTCATTCAAGAGAATGTCGTTCGTGGCGGATTGCAGGGTCGCAAGCGCAATGCCGAGGGCCGTATCCGCCGCGCGCAGACCCGCGCGATCAACGGCATCGACCAGAATGTGACGCTCAACCGTGCGCTCTGGACGCTGGCCGAAGGGATGCAGCGTCTCAAAGCGGCGTGACCATGACTGCCGCAGGGCCGGAGTTTCCGGCCCTGCGGCTTTGCCATTTTCGCGCCGATCCGCTGCGCTGGATCGGCGGCGGTCGCGCGTCCCAAGGTCCTCGCGGCCGCAATGGCGCGCTCCCCGGGCTAACGCCCGGCTCGCGCTGTCAGAAAAAGACTAATTGACCTCGGGAGGATCAATGTCGGTGACAAGTTCGGCCGGCCTTACGCCGAGCGCCGATGCCAAGTGAAACAGGGTAACTACAGTTGGATTACGGCGGCCTCTCTCCAAGTCACTGACATATTGTTGAGTAAAGCCTGACGTCTCGGCAAAGCGCTCCTGGGTAAAGCCCTTCTCCTTTCTCAATCTAGCAAAGTTCAATCCCACGAGGCGGCGCATGTCCATGCGCTGCAAACTGGACGATACATCCTATGCGGTTTATCTCATATAAGGTGTATCGCCGGGCCCGCGCCGACGTTGCTGCGACAGGTGCAATGAACGATGCAAGATTTGCGCATAACCGAGCGACATATTTTGTCTAGGTTGGTTAACGCCGACATGACGGGGGCGCCATGAGCAGATGCCAATTCGAGGATCGCGTACCGGAGTCGGCGCAGCTCACGGCCTACGACGAAAGTCACCTTCAGGACTACCTTAGCCTGCTCGACGCCGACTCGGAAGGCGCCGACTGGCGCTTGGTGGCCGCCTCGATTTTCGACATCGACGTTGACGTCGAACCCGATCGGGCGAAGGCGATGCACGAAAGCCATCTTGCGCGCGCACGATGGATGACGGAAATCGGCTACGCGCATCTGCTTGGCTGCGAGCGGCCACTAAGGCGTTAAGATTTCATCCAATTTGGTGACGATTCATTGCCAGCGCACCCGCGCTGTCGGCATGGCTGTGCGCATCCTTCACGCTATCGCCCCTAAGTTGCACCAACGATGTTCGCCCCTCCGAAATCCGCGCAGGGCGCGGTCGGGGAGGATGCAATGCCGACGATGCAGCGCCGGCGCCAGCGACGCGACGGTAGTCTGTCCGACGCGATCGGGCGCGCCGATATAGCCGCCGAGTTCCTGCGGAGAAACCGCACCTATCGCGCCGACTACACGCAGATGCAGCAGCGCATCGCGGACGGCGCCGTCGCAAAGAACGCCGCCGAGACGGCGTTCGCGCGGCGATGGGGGTTGTCCTTTCGCCACGGCGCCGGATGACCTCTCAGACCCGGTCGTCTGGCGCCCGGAGCTGACCGCCGTCACGGTCGTCCTCGACGCCGCGCCGGATGGATTTGAAACCGCCGCCGCGATAGATCCGCTCGCGCTCGGCGCGCTGCTCGCCGACCTAGCCGGGATCGAAGGGCGCCATGTCATCGTCGCCGACGCATCCGGCGAGCATCGCCTATGGCTGCGCGACCCGACGCCCGGCCAGCCGCTCGCGGCAGTCATCCCGCTCGACAAGGACTTTATCACCCGCATCGCCAGCCTGTTGCGTTTCCACCGCCGTTTGTTTGGCCGCGCGGCGGGCCCATTGCCGCGTGGTTGGCCGCTCACGGCCTACCGGCTGGCGCGCTTGGACCTGATGCTGCGCGCGCTCGACCTGCGCGACGAGGGCGCGACCTATCGCCAGATCGCGGCCGAGCTGGGACGCGCGGACGCGACCAAGCTATCCGCAAGCGATTGGAAGATGTCCGCTTCGCGTTCATTCGTCGTGCGGCTGGTTCGCGACGGCCTCGCCATGATGAACGGCGACTACCGCAAACTGCTTCGCATCCGCTGATTCGAGCCCTTCCGGGGAATCCTGTGGGGGGTGGTCGCATCGGTGCAGCCGCACATCTTCATACCCCACCCAGCCGCCTCCGTTCTGACAATTACGCCTCCTGCCGCCACCGCCCGCAGGAGCCGTCATTTGTCCGATACGCCCAACACCCTTCCACCCCGCTTCCTGCGCACGCCGGAAGCCGCGCGCTTTCTCGGCCTCTCCGGGCGCACCCTGGAAAAGCACCGCTATTTCGGGACCGGCCCGGCCTACCGCCGCATCGGCGGTCGAGTCGTCTATTCCGTCGATGACCTGCGCGCCTGGGCCGACATCGGAATCAAGCATTCGACCTCCGATCCGGGGCAGGATGACCTCATGCCGCGCGCGGATTCGGCCATCGCCCGGAGCCGGCGATGACCGTGCCGCCGTCCCCTATGCGCCACCGCCAGCCATCAGACGATGGCATGACCCGCGTCGAGCTGACTTGGATTGAGAAGCGGATCGAACACTGGATCAGGTTCGGCCGCATCGCCGTGGACGAGATCGTCGACCGCCGCCGCCGCATCGTCCGCTTCCGCCCCGGCGCCATCTTCGCGTTCGTCCGCTGGGCGGCGAACGATTATGGCACTGTCAGCTCGCGCATCGACATTGTGCGCGCAGTCGCCCCGGCCGAGCCATTCACGACGCTGCCGTTCGTCCGGCCGGGCGGCGACATCCTGCTCCAGATCGAGGGATGGCCCAAGGTCGGCCAAGTGCTCGCCGCGATCGACGCGACCGAAGCAGCCGGCGTCGATTCCTGCGACGCCGCGCCCGATCATTGGCGACACGTCCACAACCGCATCGTCGCCGGACATCAGCCGCGCCCCTACACGCTGGAGCGTCATCGCGCCTGGCTCAAACGCCGGGAGATCGAAGGATGACGCGCCGCTTCTATGTCCGCGCGACGGCGATAATGGCATCTGCGTTCGCTATCTCGTTCGCCGTTATCGCGATCACCCATCCGCTGCCGCGCGTCGTCTGGAACGCCAGCGCGAGCGCGCCGCTCGGGCTCTACCGAATCGAGCCGGACCGCGACCCGCCACTCGGCGCGCTGGTCGCCGTGACGCCGCCACCGGCGCTCGCGCGCTGGCTGGCGGAGCGCGGCTATCTCGGCGAGCGCGTGCCGCTGTTGAAGCATGTCGCCGCGCGGCCGGGGCAGATCGTTTGCCGCATCAACGCACTGGTGAGCGTCGATGGGCGGCCCGTTGTCGTCGCCCGTCAGCGTGACGGCCGGGGCCGTCCGCTACCGGTCTGGCTAGGCTGCCGAATGCTATGCGCGGGCGAGCTGCTGATGCTCAATCCCGACCACGCCGACAGCATGGACGGCCGTTATTTCGGCCCACTGCCGGCCTCGACCGTGCTCGGCCGCGCCATCCCGATCCTCACCCGCGACTCCCCGACCGCGCCGCTCGTCTGGCGCTGACTCGCATCACCGCCCGCAAATCCAAAGGAGATCATCATGCAGATCGGCAGCTTCTTCCGCACCCCCAACGGCTACGAAGGCATTATCGAGACGGCGACGCTCGACATCCGTATCTCGATCGTTCCGGCCGAGCAGAGCGACGCCGACAAGGCGCCGGACTGGCGCGTCCACCGCGGCGACGACGGCGAAGGCCCGGAGATCGGCGCCGGCTGGAATGAGACCGGCGAACGCGCCGGGGATTACGTCTCGCTGCGCATCGACGACCCCGCCTTTGCACAGCCGATCCGCGCCGCGCTGTTCCAGAGCACCACCGAGAAGTCGGCCTGGTCGCTGCGCTGGAACCGCCAGCCTAAGTCGCGCGAGCAGGACTGAGCCCGTGCGCTTTCCACTCATCCCTTTGTTCGCGGGAAAGCCGTCTCATCCCTTCGTCCCGCTCGGTCGCAGGCCGGCCGGGGCGCGCAGCGAAGGTCAAGGGCGGCCGAAGGCCGGCGCTCCGCGCGCACCCTTTACCGCAACGAGCACGCTGGCAGGCTGGCGGCGGAGCGGAGCCGGATTGGCGGTCGTGGTTGCCGTCGTCCTGCTGTCCGGCGGCGCTATGTCTGCCCCGGCGATGGCACAGGATATGCCGGCCGCGCGATCGGCGGCCCTCCATCCTTATGCCGGTCATGTCGCCGAGGCCGCGCGCCGGTTTGGCATCCCCGAGGCTTGGATATGGGCGGTGATGCGCGTCGAGAGCGGCGGCAATTCCCGCGCCGTATCGCGCGCAGGGGCGATGGGCTTGATGCAGATCATGCCCGCGACCTGGGCGGGGCTTCGCACCCGCTATGGCCTCGGCTCCGATCCGTTCGACGTGCGCGACAACATCATGGCGGGCGTGGCCTATCTGCGCGAGATGCACGACCGCTACGGCAACACCAGCGCGATGCTGGCGGCCTATAATGCGGGACCGGGCCACTACGACGACTTCGTGTCGCGCGGCCGTCCGCTGCCGCCCGAGACGGTCGGCTATCTGGCCCAGCTCGCACCGATCACGGGCGCATCGGGTGCGGTGGAAGTGGCGGCCACTGCTACGCCTGATCCGTTCGCATGGCGTCGTGCAGCGTTGTTCGTCCGCACCACCAGCGCCGCTTCGGAAGCTGTCGCCGGGCAGTCGGGCGGCGAAAAAGCCGCGTCCGAGCTACCGACCGACCGGCTGACATCGGGCGGCGTTCGCGCTGCCGATCCGTCCGCCAATGCGCCGCGAGACACGCTGTTCGTGTCCCGCGCCCGCGCGGGCCGACCGCAATGATCGGCCTGTCGCCCCCCTCATACGTCCGAAGCAGCAAGAGCGCTGGGGAGGAGGAAAACGGCAGGGACAGACGAGGGCAAGATATAAGGCGCGCCCCGTTTCGCCGAAAAGCCAAGGCTTTTCCGTGGCTTCACGCAGGGGCGTCGGTCGACGCGCGTGCCGCGCGGAAGGGAAAAAGCAGCAAAATCAGAGCCTCGAATGGCACCGCAGGCCATTTTCGGCGGAAAGCGCCCCGGCCGTGAGCGAGGACAGCGAGTTCCGCGTCCGGCCCGGCAAGGCCAAGCGCAGCAAGGCGCAGGGGCGCAACGCGCGCGGCCTGGTGGCCGAGGTGTTGCGTGTCGCCGCGATCCACAGCGGCGGCCGACGCGGCGGCGGTGGCCCGCGTCGTGGCGGCCAGTCGAGCTTCGGCCGGGGACGCACGGCCTTCGCGCGCAGCCGCCTGTTCGGATCGGGCCGGCGGGTGATGGTCAAGGCGCTCCCCGTCAGCCATCGCAGTCGCGGCGGACGGCGCATGGCGCCGCTGTCCGCGCACGTCGCCTATTTGAAGCGCGAGGGCGTCACCCGCGACGGTTCGCCGACGCGGATGTTTGATGCGGACGGAGACCGTGCCGACGAGCGCGGCTTCACAGAGCGATGCCGGGACGACCGGCATCATTTCCGCATCATCGTGTCGCCCGAGGACGCGGCCGAGCTGACCGACCTGCGCGAATACACCCGCGATCTCGTGCGCCAGATGGAAGCGGACCTCGGCACGCGCCTGGAATGGATCGCGGTGGACCATTGGAACACCGACAATCCGCACGTTCATCTGCTCGTGCGCGGCGTCACCGACCAGGGCGCCGATCTCGTCATGGCGCGGGACTATATCAGTCACGGGTTGCGCTCCCACGCCGAGGAACTGGCGCAGGCCGAACTCGGGCCGAAGTCCGAGCATGAAGTCCAGCGCGCCTTAGATCGTGAGGTGAGGGCCGAGCGATGGACGCGGCTGGATACCGAGATCGGCCGCGCCGCCGACGAGCTGGGCGTGATCGACCTGCGCCCCGATCGGCCCGGCCCGGACGATCCGCAGCTCCGCCGGTTGATGGTCGGTCGGTTGCAACATCTGGAAACGATGGGTCTCGCGGCCGAGGGTGAACCGGGCCAATGGGCGGTCGCGGAGGGCGCGGCGGCGAAGCTGCGCGAGTTGGCCGCGCGCGGTGACATCATCCGCACCATCGGCCGGGCGCTGAACGATCGCGGCGACGATCGTCCGCTCGATAGCTACGCGGTCGTGAGCGGCGTGCCCGAAAAGCCGATCGCCGGCCGGCTGATCGACAAGGGTCTGCACGACGAACTGACCGGCACGGCCTATGCGGTGATCGACGGGACGGACGGTCGCACGCACCATGTCCGGCTGCCCGGCATCGAGGCGCTGGAGCATAGCCCGGCGCTCGGCGGCATCGTCGAGCTGCGCGGTGTTGGCCGGCCCGGCGAGGAGAAGCCGATGCTGATCCTCGCCACGCGATCCGACCTTGACCTCGCCGCGCAGGTCAAGGCGCCCGGCGCGACCTGGCTAGACCATCGCCTGATCGAGCGCGGCGCCGGCGTCGCGGACGGCGGGTTCGGCGCGGAGGTGCGTCGGGCGATGGACGCGCGCACCGACCATCTTGTCCGCGAGGGGCTGGCGCGTCGTTTTGGCGAGCGCACGGTGTTCGAGCGCGGAATGCTCGACACGCTGCGGAAGCGCGAGCTGGACTCCGTTGGGGCGAAGATCGCCGGCGAGACCGGGCTTGCATATCACCCGGCTGCGACCGGCGAGAAGGTCGCCGGTATCGTTCGTCAGCGCCTCGCGCTCGCGTCCGGCCGATTCGCCATGATCGACGACGGTTTGGGTTTCCGCCTCGTTCCCTGGGCCAGCACCCTCGAACAGCAACTTGGCCGCCAGGTATCCGGCGTCGTCCGCGCAGGCGGCGGCATCGACTGGACGCTGGGCCGCAAGCGTGGGCTCGACCTCTAGATCCCGAAGGAGACATCCATGTCCGCGACTAAAATCCTCTGGGGCCAAGTCATCACCGTGTTTCTGATCGTGCTTGCCGGTGTCTGGGGCGCGACGCAGTGGACCGCCGCCGCGCTCGCCTACCAACCCGAGCTTGGCCCGCCCTGGTTCATGCTCGGCGAGTGGCGGGTCTATCCGCCACCGGCCTTCTTCTGGTGGTGGTTCAGCTTCGACGCCTACGCACCGCGCATATTCCTGACAGGCGCCTATATCGCTGCGTCCGGCGGGTTCGCGTCGATCGCCGTCGCCATTGGCATGTCCGTGTGGCGCGCACGCGAGTTGAAGAACGCCGAGACTTACGGCTCGGCGCGCTGGGCGAGCGAGCGGGAGGTGCGCGCCGCCGGGCTGCTTGGGCAGAACGGCGTGGTGCTCGGCAAGCTCGCCCGCGACTATCTGCGCCACGACGGCCCCGAGCATGTGCTGTGCTTCGCGCCGACGCGGAGCGGCAAAGGCGTCGGTCTGGTTGTGCCGTCGCTCCTGACGTGGCCGGCTTCCGCGATCGTCCACGATATCAAAGGCGAGAACTGGACGCTCACCGCGGGCTTTCGCGCCCGACACGGCCGGGTGCTCTTGTTCGATCCGACCAACGCCGCGTCGGCCGCCTACAACCCGTTGCTGGAGGTGCGGCGCGGCCAGTGGGAGGTGCGCGATGTGCAGAATGTCGCGGACGTGCTGGTCGATCCCGAAGGATCGCTGGAGCGTCGCAATCATTGGGAGAAGACCTCTCACTCGCTGCTAGTCGGTGCGATCCTTCATGTCCTATACGCCGAGCCGGACAAGACACTTGCCGGCGTCGCGGGGTTCCTGTCGGACCCGTCGCGCACGATCGAACAGACGCTGGCCGCGATGATGGCGACGCCACACCTCGGTGGAGCCGGGGTTCACCCCGTCGTCGCTTCGGCTGCGCGCGAGCTGCTGAACAAGTCAGACAACGAACGATCCGGCGTGCTCTCGACGGCCATGTCGTTCCTCGGCCTCTACCGCGATCCTGTCGTCGCCCGAGTCACGCGGGCCTGCCAGTGGCGCATATCGGATCTAGTCGAGGGCGAACGCCCGGCGACGCTCTATCTGGTCGTGCCGCCTAGCGACATCTCACGAACCAAGCCGCTGATCCGACTCATCCTCAACCAGATCGGGCGCCGGTTGACTGAGGAGCTGACGCCGAAGGGCAACCGTCATCGCGTGCTCTTGATGCTCGACGAGTTTCCCGCGCTCGGCCGGCTCGACTTCTTCGAGTCCGCCCTGGCGTTCATGGCGGGCTACGGCCTCAAGGCGTTCCTGATCGCACAGAGTCTCAATCAGATCGAGAAGGCTTACGGGCCGAACAACGCGATCCTCGACAACTGCCATGTCCGTGTGAGCTTCGCCACCAACGACGAGCGCACCGCCAAGCGCGTGTCGGACGCGCTCGGCACGGCGACAGAGATGCGCGCGATGAAGAACTATGCCGGGCATCGCCTATCGCCATGGCTGGGGCATCTGATGGTGTCGCGGTCCGAGACCGCCCGCCAGCTCCTCACCCCCGGCGAAGTGATGCAGCTCCCGCCCGACGACGAGATCGTGATGGTGGCGGGCGTCCATCCGATCCGGGCAAAGAAGGCGCGATACTTCCGTGATGCACGCTTTGCCGAGCGGATTATGGCCGCGCCCGAACCGACCGCTGGCGCAGTCCGGTCCGACGATTGGACCGGGCGCGCCGCCGCCGCCAATCCCGCCGACGTGGCGCGGATCGTTCGCGCGCAAGAAGACGCCGCCAACGGTGGGCTGCGCCGGGAACCCGAGTTGCCCGAGCATGTCGCCATCGCGCCGGAGACGACCGCGCCGCCGAGCCAGGAGTTCGCGATCGTCGATGACGATCGCGATGACGTTGCCCGGCAGGCCGCCGTGCGGCGCCGGATGCAGGGGCTTGCGCGGCAGGCGTCGCTCGACCCGGGCGACGGGATCGAGCTTTAGAAACGATCATGCGGACCCGGCTCAACGTCTATTTTCCGCCTGCGCTCGCCAAGCAGGTCGATGAGCTGGCGATCCGGCGGCGCATCTCCCGCTCCGCGATCGTGGAAGCGGCGGTGACATCCTACCTGTCGCCGGACGGTGCCGATCGGATGGAGGCTGCGTTCGCGCGGCGGCTTGACCGCCTTTCGCGTCAAGTCCAGCGGCTGGAGCGCAACACGGGGCTGACGACCGAAGCGCTCACATTGTTCGTCCGTTTTTGGCTGTCCGTGACGCCGCCGCTGCCCGACGACGAGCAGGCCGCCGCTCAGGTGAAGGGCCGCAAGCGCTATGAGGGCTTTGTCGAAACGCTCGGCCGGCGCTACGCGAGCGGCAAGAGCCTAATGGACGAAATCCCCGAAGACGTTTGGCCGAAGCAGCCGCCTGATTCGGAATAATCGTGCATCGGCAGGCATGACGCCGGCCAGCCGTTCCGCCTTCCGCAAGTATGTGCCGCCGCTTCTACTACACCTTCGACTAGCTGTTGCAGCGGCTGAGTTTCTGGCTCTCTTGATGTGCTCCTGACGCCGGGCGGCGGTTCGCCCGGTCCATTTCTGGGGCCAAGTCTTGACCGTCCACCCGATCCGATCCGAAGCGAAATCACGCGGCGCGCGGATGCTGCGCACGGCGCTCGGACCGTCGATCGCGGCCTGGCTCGACGACCCGGCCGTCATCGAGGTGATGCTGAACCCGGACGGGCGGCTGTGGCTCGATCGGCTCGGCGAGGGAATCAGCGACACCGGAGAGTTGCTGTCCGCCGCCGATGGCGAGCGCATCGTCCGCCTCGTCGCGCACCATGTAGGCGTCGAGGTCCATGCCCGTAGCCCGCGGGTCTCGGCCGAGCTGCCGGAAGGCGGCGAGCGGTTCGAGGGTTTGCTTCCGCCCGTCGTCGCCGCGCCGGCCTTCGCGATCCGCAAGCCCGCCGTCGCTGTGTTCACGCTCGACGACTATGCGGCGGTCGGCATCATGTCGGTGAACCAGGCCGAGGCGCTGCGGTATGGCGTCGAGACCCGCGCCAACATCCTCGTCGCCGGCGGCACCGGCAGCGGCAAGACCACGCTGGTCAACGCGCTGTTGGCCGAGGTGGCGAAGACCTCCGACCGCATCGTACTGATCGAGGATACGCGCGAGCTGCAATGCGCCGCGCCGAATCTCGTCGCCATGCGGACCAAGGATGGCGTCGTCTCGCTGTCCGATCTCGTCCGTTCGTCGCTGCGGCTGCGCCCCGATCGTATCCCGATCGGCGAGGTACGCGGCGCGGAAGCCCTCGACCTGCTCAAAGCCTGGGGCACCGGCCATCCCGGCGGCATCGGCACCATCCATGCCGGCTCCGCGCTCGGCGCGCTACGCCGCATGGAGCAGCTCATTCAGGAGGCCGTCGTGACTGTCCCGCGCGCGCTGCTGGCCGAGACCATCGACCTCATCGCCGTGCTGGTCCGCGACGGGCACCGCCGCCGTCTCGCCGAGCTGGCCCGCGTCGAAGGGCTCGACGCCGCGACCGGCGACTACCGCCTCACGTCCCTTTCCCAACGCCAGCCAGGAGACCTGCCATGATCCATGCCTTTAGACATCGCGCACGCCGCGCCATGCTCACCGCGTCCGCAAGCCTGCTCGCGCTGGCCTTCGCCGTGCCCGCCCATGCGTCGGGATCGTCAATGCCGTGGGAAGCGCCGCTCCAATCGATCCTCGAATCGATCCAGGGGCCGGTCGCCAAGATCGTCGCCGTCATCATCATTATCGTGACCGGCCTGACGCTGGCCTTCGGCGACACGTCGGGCGGGTTCCGCCGCCTGATCCAGATCGTGTTCGGCCTCTCGATCGCCTTCGCCGCATCGAGCTTCTTCCTGTCGTTCTTCTCGTTCGGCGGCGGGGCGCTGGTCTGATGGGCACTGCCGAGCCGATCGCGGGTTTCTATGCCCCGGTCCACCGGGCGCTGACCGAGCCGATCCTGCTCGGCGGCGCCCCCCGCTCGCTTGCCATCGTCAACGGCACGCTGGCGGGCGCGATCGGCCTGGGCCTCCGCCTCTGGATCGCCGGCCTCGTCATTTGGACAATCGGCCACGCGCTCTCGGTCTGGGCAGCTCGCCGCGATCCGCAATTTGTTGACGTCGCCCGCCGCCACCTCCGTTACCCAACATGGATGCGGCCATGATGAGCTTGCGCGAATATCGTGGGCAAGCCGCCCGCCTTGCCGACTTCCTCCCCTGGGCGGCGTTTGTCGAAGAAGGCGTCGTCCTCAACAAAGACGGCAGCTTTCAGAGGACCGCGCGTTTCCGCGGCCCCGATCTCGATAGCGCGACGCCGGCCGAGTTGGTCGCTACGACCGCGCGGCTGAACAGCTCGCTCCGCCGCCTCGGTTCGGGCTGGGCGATCTTTGTCGAGGCGCAGCGCACGCCCGCGCTCGAATATCCGCATTCGGAGTTTCCCGATCCCGTCTCGGCGCTGGTCGATATGGAGCGCCGCGAGCAGTTCCGCGAGGAAGGCGCGCATTTCGAGAGCGCCTATTATCTGACCTTGCTGTGGATGCCGCCGGCCGAGGATGCCGCGCGCGCCGAAGGCTGGCTCTACGAAGGTCGCTCGGGCAGCGGCGTCGATCCGTGGGAGCTTTTCAAGAGTTTCACCGATCGCGGCGGCCGCGTGCTTAATCTGGTTGAAGCCTTCGTGCCCGAGGTCCGCTGGCTCGACGACGCCGAGACGTTGACCTATCTGCACAGCACGATCTCCACGCGGCGCCAGCGCGTGCGCGTTCCCGAGACGCCCATGCACCTCGACGCGCTGCTCGCCGACGAGCCACTGACAGGCGGGCTGGAGCCGCGCCTGGGCGACAATCATCTCCGCACGCTCACCATCATCGGATTCCCGAGCGTCACCTTTCCCGGCCTGCTCGACGAGCTGAACCGGCTGGCCTTCGAGTATCGCTGGTCCACCCGCGCGATCATGCTCGACAAGACCGACGCGACCAAGCTGCTGACCAAGATCAGGCGGCAATGGTTCGCCAAGCGCAAGAGCGTCGCGGCGATCCTGAAAGAGGTGATGACCAACGAGGCATCGACGCTGCTCGACAGCGACGCCTCGAACAAGGCCGCCGATGCCGACACCGCCCTGCAGGAGTTGGGGGCCGATTATGCCGGCATGGCCTACGTCACCGCGACGGTGACGGTGTGGGACCGCGATCCCGCCATTGCGGCCGAGAAGCTGCGGCTGGTCGAGAAGGTCATCCAGGGCCGCGACTTCACCGTCATTCCCGAGAGCATGAACGCGATCGAGGCGTGGCTGGGGAGCCTGCCGGGTCACACCTACGCCAACGTCCGCCAGCCCCCGATTTCGACCATCAATCTCGCCCACCTGATTCCCCTGTCAGCGGTATGGGCGGGGCCGGAACGGGACGAGCATTTCGGTGCAGCCCCCTTGCTCTATGCAAGAACCGAAGGCTCGACCCCGTTCCGGTTTTCCCTTCACGTCGGCGATGTCGGCCACACGCTGATCGTCGGGCCGACCGGCGCCGGTAAGTCGGTTCTGCTCGCACTGATGGCGATGCAGTTCCGCCGCTACGAGAACGCTCAGGTCTTCGCCTTCGATTTCGGCGGCAGCATCCGCGCCGCCGCGATCGGCATGGGCGGCGACTGGCAGGATCTCGGCGGGATGCTCGCCGACGAGACCGGCGACGGCGTGCAGCTCCAGCCGCTCGCGCGCATCGACGATCCGGCCGAGCGCGCCTGGGCGGCCGAGTGGCTGGCGGCGATCCTCACGAGCGAAGGAGTCACGGTCGATCCGCAAGCCAAGGAGCATCTGTGGTCGGCGCTGGGGTCGCTGGCGTCCGCGCCGGTCGCGGAACGGACGCTGACCGGCCTTGCCGTGCTGCTCCAGAGCCAGCAGCTCAAGCAGGCGCTCGCGCCCTATTGCATCGGCGGAACGTGGGGCCGGCTGCTCGACGCCGAGGCCGAGCGCATCGGCGAAGCCGACGTGCAGGCTTTCGAGACCGAGGGCCTGGTCGGCGCGGGCTCGGCCGCGGCGGTCTTGTCCTACCTGTTCCACCGCATCGGCGACCGGCTCGACGGTTCACCGACGCTCATCATCATCGACGAGGGCTGGCTGGTCCTCGACAGCCCCGATTTCGCGGCGCAGCTCCGCGAGTGGCTGAAGACGCTGCGCAAGAAGAACGCCAGCGTCGTCTTCGCCACGCAAAGTCTCGCCGACATCGAAACGTCGAGCATCGCGCCGGCCATCATCGAAAGCTGCCCGACGCGCATCTTCCTGCCCAACGAGCGCGCGGCCGAACCGCAGATCGCCGCCATCTACGAGCGCTTCGGACTCAACGCCCGCCAGATCGAAATCCTCAGCCGGGCGACGCCCAAGCGCGACTATTACTGCCAGTCGCGGCGCGGCAACCGGTTGTTCGAGCTGGGGCTGGGCGAGGTCGCGCTGGCCTTCGCTGCCGCCTCGGCCAAGGCCGACCAGCTCGCCATCGCCGAGATCATCGAGACCCACGGGGCATCCGCCTTCGCCGCCGAATGGCTGCGCCGTCGTGGCTGCGCCTGGGCGATCGAGCTTCTTCCCCCTAGCCAGCAGGAGTTACCGCTATGAAGACAAATATCCTGCGCCGCGCCATCCTGGCCGGCGTTCTCGCCACGTCAGGCGTCATCGGCATCACCGCCGCGACGCCGGCCTGCGCGCAGTTCGGCGGTATCGTCTACGATCCCACCAACTACGCCTCCAACGTGCTGCAAGCGGCACGCGCGCTCCAGCAGATCAACAACCAGATTCAGCAGATCCAGCAGCAGGCGACGAGCCTGATCAACGAGGCGCGCAATCTCGCGTCGCTGCCGTTCAGCTCGCTCCAGCAATTGCAGCAACAGGTGCAACGCACCCAGCAGCTCCTCGGCCAGGCGCAGCGCATCGCCTATGACGTACAGAGCGTCCAGCAGGCATTCACTGGCCGCTACACGGGCACGGCACTGACCGGCACGCAGGCGCAGATGATCGCCAATGCCAATGCCCGTTGGGAAGATAGCGTTGGCGCGTTCGAGGATTCGCTGAAAGTGCAGGCCGGCGTCGTCGGCAACATCGACGGCGCGCGCACAACCATGAACGGCCTGGTCTCGGCCAGCCAGTCGGCGACCGGCGCACTGCAGGCGGCGCAGGCCGGCAATCAGCTCCTCGCCCTGCAATCGCAGCAGCTCGCCGACCTGACCGCCGCGGTCGCGGCGCAGGGCCGCGCACAGACCCTCGACGCCGCACGGCACGCCGCCGAGGAGGCAGAGGGCCGCGAGCGCTTCCGCCGCTTCATGGGCAACTGAGGAGCGCGTCCGATGCTGCACGCATCCTCGCGCACGACAAAGATCGCGGGCGTCGCCGCGCTGGCGGGCATGATGATGACGGTGGCGATCGTCGCCGCCACTCACAAGCCGGAGCCCGCGCCGGCGCTGCCAACTGCCGCGCGCGGCGACCAGCGCCACGACCGTCTTGCGCGAGAACTCGACCGCTGCGCGACGCTGACCATGCCGGACTCGGGCTGCGAGGCCGCCTGGGCCGAGAACCGCCGCCGTTTCTTCCACCAACCCGCGCCAGAGGCCGACGCTGACGGCGGCTCGGCCGCACCTTCCGAGAACACCTCGCCATGAACGACACGAGTGTCATCGACACCTTCCTCGGCGTTTTCACCCGCTACATCGACAGCGGGTTCGGTTTGCTCGGCGGGGAAGTGGGCTTCCTCTCCTCGACGCTCATCGCGATCGATGTGACGCTCGCCGGTCTGTTCTGGGCCTGGGGCGCGGACGAGGACGTGCTCCAGCGCCTCGTCAAGAAGACGCTCTATATTGGCACGTTCGCCTTCATCATCGGCAACTTCTCCAATCTCGCCAACATCGTGTTCCAGTCCTTCGCCGGCCTCGGTCTCAAAGCCAGCGGCGGCGCGATGTCGATCGCCGATTTCATGAAGCCCGGCACGATCGCCGCGACCGGGCTTCAGGCCGCCAAGCCCTTGCTCGACGCAGCGGGCCAGTATTCCAGCCTGTGGGCGTTCTTCGCCAACGCCGCGCTGATCCTCGTGCTGTTGATCGCCTGGCTCATTGTCGTGCTGGCGTTCTTCATCATCGCCGTGCAGGTCTTCATCACGCTGATCGAGTTCAAGCTGGTGACGCTGGCCGGCTTCGTGCTGCTGCCCTTCGCCTTCTTCAACAAGACCGCCTTCATGGCCGAGCGCGTGCTGGGCCACATCGTCTCGACCGGCATCAAGGTGCTGGTGCTCGCCGTCATCACCGGCATCGGCACCACATTGTTCAGCCAGTTCACCAGCGCGGGTCTCGGCGTCGAGCCCGACATCAATCAGGTCATGGCGATCGCGCTCGCGGCGCTGTCGCTGTTCGGACTCTCGATCTTCGGCCCTGGCATCGCCAACGGCATCGTCTCGGGCGGTCCCGCGCTCGGTGCGGGAGCCGCGGCCGGAACCGCGCTCGCCGCCGGCGGCGCGCTGGTCGCCGGCGCTGCGGCTACTCGCCTGGGCGCCGGCGCCGCCGTAGGCGCGATCGGCGGCGCGGCCAGAGGAGGAGCGTTTGCTTCGGGCGCGGCCAGCAGCGCCTATGCGCTCGGCGCCGTCGGTAAGTCCGGGGCGGCGACCGCCGCTGGCGGCGCGGCCGGCGTCGGGCGCGCGGCCGCTGGCGCCGCCATGTCTCCGCTCCGCAAGGCCGCGGCATCCTTGAAGGATAGTTTTCGCTCTGGGGGCCGCGCCGCCGTTTCCGCTACCGGCGGCACGATCTCGGGCGGAGCGTCTTCGCCCACGCCGTCGCCTGACGGGCCACCCGCCTGGGCCGCCGCCATGAAGCGCCGGCAGTCCATGACCCATGGTGCGACCGTCGCCGCCCACACGCTGCGCTCCGGCGACGGCGGCGGCGGCGGTGCGTCCGTCGATCTCAGCCAGAAGGACTAACCGCCCATGTTCAGACGCCCCTCCATCCGCTACGGCCAGACCCCCGAACCCGTCACGCCCTATCAGCGCGCCGCGCAAGCGTGGGATGACCGCATCGGCTCCGCCCGCGTGCAGGCCAGGAACTGGCGGCTCGCCTTCTTCGGCACGCTCGTCTTGTCGGGCGGGCTGGCCGGCGGGCTCGTCTGGCAATCCGCACGCGGCCATATCGTGCCGTGGGTGGTGCAGGTGGATCGGCTGGGCGAGGCCCAGGCCGTCGCACCCGCCGAAGCGGGCTATCGGCCGACCGATCCGCAGATCGCGTTCCACCTGGCCCGCTTCGTGGAGGAGGTACGCAGCATCCCCGCCGATCCGGTGGTCGTGCGCCAGAGCTGGCTCCGCGCCTACGACTTCACGACCGACAAGGGCGCGCTGTTCCTCAACGACTATGCGCGCGCCAACGACCCGTTCACCCAGGTCGGCAAGGTGCAGGTCGCGGTGGACGTGTCGAGCGTGATCCGCGCGTCGCCCGACAGCTTCCGCGTCGCCTGGACCGAGCGCCGCTATCAGGACGGCAGCCTTGCCTCCACCGAACGCTGGTCGGCGATCCTCACCGTCGTCTTCGAGACCCCGCGCACGCCCGACGCCCTGCGCAAGAATCCGCTCGGCGTTTTCGTCAACGCCCTCAACTGGTCAAAGGAGCTGTCGCAATGACGCGCCCACCGTTTCGTCGCGCCGCCACGGCGGCCATGCTCGTATCCGCCTCGGCGCTCGCCGGCTGCGCCACCACTTCGGCGAAGCCGCCCGCCATCGCCTATGACAGCCCGTCGGTCGAGATCGCGGCCACACCCGCGCCGGAGCCGCCGAAGCCCGTCGAGGTGGTCGCGATCCCCGAGCCGCTCCCGCTACCCGGCCAGTTGAAGCCCGTCGCCGACAGCCCGCGCTCGCCTGAGCCTGCCGATCCGCGCAGCCGCGTGGGCGCGGCCAATGCCGCCGCCAGGGTGCAGCCGGTGCGCGATGGCTTCCTCAACGCCATCCAGCAATATCCCTGGACCGACGGCGCGCTCTATCAGGTCTATGCCGCGCCCGGCCAGGTGACGGACATCGCGCTTCAGGAGGGCGAGCAGCTCGTGGGGCCTGGCCCCGTAGCGGCCGGCGACACCGTGCGCTGGATCATCGGGGACACCGTGAGCGGTAGCGGCGCTACGGCGCGGGAGCATATCCTCGTCAAGCCTACGCGAGCGGACCTTTCGACGAACCTCGTCATCAACACCGACAGGCGGACCTATCATCTGGAGCTGCGCGCGACGCCGGCCACCTACATGGCGTCGGTCTCCTGGACCTATCCGCATGACGCGCTGATCGCCTTGCAAGGCCGCAACGCGGTCGCGGCAGCCGCCGCGCCGGTGGCGACCGGCGTGGACGTCTCCGCGCTCAATTTCCGCTACCGGATCGACGGCGACCGTGCGCCGTGGAAGCCCGTCCGCGCGTTCGACGATGGCCGGCAGGTCTATGTCGAGTTCCCGGCCGGGATCGCGCAGGGCGAGATGCCGCCGTTGTTCGTGACCGGCGCGGCCGGCGACGCCGAGTTGGTCAACTATCGCGTCCAGGGCCGCTACATGGTGGTGGATCGCCTGTTCGCCGCCGCCGAGTTGCGCCTGGGCGACAAGCATAGCGAACAGCGCGTGCGGATCGTGCGCGACGGCGGCCAGGAGCGCCGGCCGTGAGTGATCCTGCCGACGTGCCCGCCGCCGAACCGGCGCCCCAAGAAGCCGACCGGCCCGATCCGCGAGCGTTTCAGCTCCGGGGCGACCCGCCGCGCGTCATGCGCCTGTCGAGGAAGGCGCTCGCCGTTGTCGGCGTCGCCGCTGGGCTCGGCATCGGCGGTTCGCTGATCTACGCCCTGCGCCCCGCCGGCCAGCATGAGGCCAAGGAACTCTACAACACCGACAGTCGTGCCGGCGACGCGATCACGGCGGGTCCGAGGGACTATGCGCAGGCGCCCCGGCTCGGCCCGCCACTGCCCGGCGACCTCGGTCGCCCGATCGTGTCGGCGCAGGAGCGTGGCGCGGCCATGCCCGCGCCGCCCATCGGCGGCCAGACCGCGCCGGCCGATCCTCGCGCGCAGGCCGCGGAGGCGGCACGCCAACGCGTGCAGCAGGAGCGCGACGCCGCCCGCACCAGCGCGGTGTTCCTGGGCGGCGGCACGGCCAGCGCGACCGCAGCGCCGGCGCAGCTTGCGGCCGCGCCCGCTTCGCCTACGCCCGTAACCGCCACCCCGCAGACGGCCAACGCTCAAGGCGATCAGGCCGGCAAGCGGGCCTTCATGGCGCAGGCGTCGAACCAGCAGACGGTAAGCGTCGAGCGGCTCTCCGCGCCGGTGTCACCGAACATCGTGCAAGCCGGTAGCATCATCCCGGCTGCGCTCATCACTGGCGTCCGCTCCGACCTTCCTGGCCAGATCACCGCCCAGGTGACGCAAAACGTCTACGACAGCCCCACCGGGCGCATCCTGCTCATTCCGCAGGGTGCGCGCCTGATCGGCGAATACGACAGCCAGATCACTGCGGGACAGACCCGCGTGCTGCTCGCATGGGATCGCCTGATCCTGCCGGACGGGCGCTCGATCGTTCTCGAGCGTCAGCCGGGAACCGATGCAGCCGGCTACGCCGGTCTGCAGGATCGTGTGAACGAGCATTGGGGCAACATGCTCAAGGCAGCTGCGATCTCGACGCTGCTCGGCGTCGGCGCCGAGCTGGCCACCACCACCAACAACGACCCGCTCATGCAGGCGCTGCGCTACGGGTCGCAGGACACCGTCAACCAGACCGGTCAGCAGATCGTGCGCCGCCAGCTCGACGTGCCGCCTACGCTCACCATCCGGGCGGGCTATCCGCTCCGCGTAATCATCACCCGCGATCTTGTGTTCGAACCCGTCGGAGCTACGCGATGACCAAATTGAAGCTTGGGCCGCTGGTTGACGATCGTCCGGTCAAGCTCACGGTTGAGCTGCCCGCTCCCGTCCATCGCGATCTTGTGGCCTATGCCGCGGCGCTCGCGGCCGACACCGGGGCATCGCCGGTTGCGCCCGAAAAGCTGATCGCGCCGATGCTTGCCCGGTTCATGGACACCGATCGAGGGTTTCGGCGACACCGCGCGCAGGGCAATTAACGACTGCCGCTTTCAATGGCCCATGAACTTCTTGAAACGGTCCCGGCCTTCGGCCTCCATCATAGCCTGCTGGGCGTTGGCGCACTCGTCTCCGCGGACCGAGCCATCCCCGCATCCAGCAACCACCCGCCGCGCTTCATCGAGGTTAGTCGCGAAATACTGCGTACTCCGCGCCTCGGCTGACGGTGGAGCTGGAACAGTAGAAGCTGGACCGGCAACCGCCGTCGTTTGCACTGGCGACGACAGGATGGGGCGTAAGATAAAGCCGGCGCTAAACCCGATGACCAGCGTTACGACGACGATGATGAGTATTTTACCCTGCATCATGGCGGGAAAGCTCCTGATGACAAACCTGATCCTACCGAATTTGGCGAAATATCAAAGGAAAGCGCGTAGCGCTTTCTGATAAATGCGAGGAAGCGGCGTAGCGCCGGATTTTGATTGTCGTTGCGCCAATACCCCGAATAACTAGTAAGTGCCGGGCCTTGCTCGCCGTGGATCGGTCGGTAAATGACATCCGGGTACTGCGCGCCGGTCGAGCTTTCGCAGATGATGCTCACGGCCGAGCTGCCGCCGAGGATGCTCAGGATCGTTTCCCGGCTGGATTGAACCGTCCGGACGTCCAGCTTGCTACCCGAAGTCGCTAGCCGTCCAACCAACATGTCGCGAATTTCAGGACCGGGATCGGCCGCGGGCAACAGGAAGCGTTCGCTGCGCAATTCAGTCCAATGAACAACGTTACGCTCGGCCAACGAATGTGTAGCGGGCAGCGCGACCAGCATCCGCTCGCTCCAGAACTGCTCCCAGCGGAAGCCGTCATGGCCGTTCGCGCCCATCAGAATGGCGATGTCCACCTCGCCGGTGTCGAGGTTGGCGAGGAGCTCGCTGCGATTGGCTTCGACGCATTCGACCTGAACATCGGGCTCCGTGTCCCGCCAGCTCATCATGGTCGCGCGAAGATTGCCCGCCGATACCGAATTGTTATGCCCCAGCCTCAATCCGCCGGCGCGACCCTGACCTGCGGCCCGCATCATCGCGACGAGCTTGTCGGCACTGGCGACGATCGGCCTAGCACTGCGGATGAATTGATCGCCTACGAAAGTCGTTGTGACCCCGGCGCGAGAACGATTGAATATCTTGGCACCGATCGCATGCTCCAATTTGAGGATTTTCCGACTCAGCGTCGATTGTTCGATGTCGAGTGCTCTGGCGGCGCGGTAGAAGCTTCCGTGATCGGCTGCCGCGATCGCGGAGCGGAGTTGATGAATATCAAAGGGCATTATCGGTCGGCGCGCGACCGACTTGGGCGGTGCTGTTCGCCGTAGCAGCCTTGACCATCGTTCCCGTGAGAAGGGCGGGGACGCTCAATATCTTGTCCTTCGGCCTTCCCGCCTCACCCGTCGCGGTCCACTCAGAGCGCATCGGCATAGGCTTCGCTTTGCGCCATTCCGAGAAACACCTGAATGTAATGGTGGAAGAGCTGATCTGCCGTCTCGCCACTTGACCTGTTCGGCTTCCAACCCGCGAGCTGCGCGGCCTTGTCGAGAATCGGGGAGGTGACTTTGATCGTTGGAGTGTCGAGGTCAGTTCCCTTTCGGTAGGCTTCTAGGAGGTGTTGGCGTTCATCGGATGACAGCGCCTGCCAGGCGTCCCGGAAGCGGGTGTAGGGCACCCCGGCGACCTGGGCGAGGTGGCGGGCGGCGGCGTGTTCCTGAGCCACCCCGACCAGAACAATGCCGGTTGCTTGGAGCTGAGCGGTTGAGGGCGGGGCGCCCCGCACGCAAGCTGAATGAAGGCGCTCGACCTCGGCGTTGTTGAGGTTAATGTTCTCCAAGCCGTCCGTCCCGGCCGTGTCATAGGCTTGGTAGATCGACGCCCTGGTTTTGCTTGAAAGGCCGTTCCACAGGCAATCTTGCACGCTCGGCTTCGCGCCCGCGGACGAGCCGCACCCGAGCAGGAGTAGGGAGGCTATTCCGGCCAGGCCGGGGCGGGCCCGAGCGAGTGCGTTCACAAAGCTCATGGCAGTCCCTCCTTGGTCGACAAACCGGCACCGCGGCTCCGTTGCACACGAAGCGCAATGGCCCACCACAGCAATGCCCAGCTTCCGCCGATCGCCCACCCGGCGATCACGTCGGTAGGCCAATGAAGTCCGTTGTAGATTCGCGAGCAGCCGATCAGGACGATGAACAGTATGGCGACCGCGACGACGTAGATGCGGGTCGGACGCGTCGTTTGCGTCCGCGCGAGCAGCGCCCCGAGCGTCAAAAACACGACAGCCGAGTTGGTCGCATGGCCACTGGGGTAGCTCGACAAGTGTATCTCGACGAAATGAGGCACGATCGTCGGTCGCGCGCGCGAAGTCGGTTTTCAGCATATGTCCGATCAGGCTCCCACTGATCGTCGCCGCTGCGATCAGCGCTCCGGTGATCCACCTTCTCGCCACGAGCAGGTATCCAACTACCGAGACGCTCAGGAGCGTGAGCGCAGTGACACCGCCCAGGGAGGTAATGTCGACGAAGACGGGCCTCAGCCAAGCGGGGCCGATCGGCGTGCCCAGGTCGCTCGGCCGGCGCAGGGACAAGAGCGCCCATCGGTCGAAACCCGAGGTTCCATACTCCCTGATTTCCGAGCCGAGCTGGATGACAACGAGCAGCACGACCGCGACGACGATGAAGGCGATAATGAGCCTTGCTTCGCGCTTCACGAAAGCCAGCCAGGACATGCTTGGCGGGCCATCCGGCTGGCGGGAAGGTGAGTGTTGCGCCAATCGCTCCACAATCGGATGTTGCGTATCGTCCAGCATCGCGTCACCCCAGCGCCACGCAGGCCGCGCCCGCGGCGATCAGGGCGATTCCGGCCCAACCACTGGCGGACAGATGCTCGCCCAGGAAGGTGACGCCGATGATCGCGACGAGCACGACGCTCAGCTTGTCGATTGGCGCGACTCGCGCCGCTTCCCCGACCTTCAAAGCCCGAAAATAGCAGAGCCACGAAGCGCCCGTTGCCAGTCCCGATAGGACCAGAAACAGCCAGGTCCGGGGAGCAATGCCGGCTGCGCTTCCGAGCTTGCCCGTGGCGGCGAGGAGAACTGCCAGCACGACCCCGATGACGATCGTGCGAAAGAGGGTGGCGAGGTCGGAATTGATGCCCTCGACCCCCACCTTGGCGAAGATCGCGGTGAGTGCCGCGAATAGGGCCGAAAGCAGCGCCCAGACCAACCACGCGTGAGAACCCGAGGACATCATAGGACTGTCCTTCATGCCGGCGAGGCGGGTTGCGGCCTGTCTCGCGGGAGCGTCAGCTGCACGAGCACCGGCATGGCGAGCAGGACCAGTGGATATTGCAGCAGCAGGCCGGCGATGATCGCGATGGCGAGCGGCTGTTGCATGCCCGAGCCTTGACCGAGCGCGAGCGCGAGGGGGAGAAGCGTGAGAATGGCCGCGGCGGTCGTCATGGTAATCGGGCGTAGCCGGTTCCGGCTCGCCTCCCGCACCGCGTCCCGGGCGGGCATATGCTCGGACAGTTCCTCCAGTTCCGACATATAGAAGATCGCCATTTCGGTTCCGATGCCGATAATCATCGTCATTCCCATGAGCGCGGTGATGTTCAGCTCGACACCCGTGAGCCAAAGGGCGGTGAACACCGCCGTCGTGGAGAGCAGCGAGCAGGCGATGATGATTGTCGGCCGCCAGAACTGGCGATAGAGGACCAGCAGCAGCACGAACTCCGCGATGAGCGCCGCGAAGAACACTTTGACCAAGCCGGAAAAAGCTATCTGTTGCTGTTGGTAGAGTCCGCCGAGTTCATAGCGAACTCCCGGCACGAGCATGCCCGGCTTGTCGAGCAGCGCCTTCACATCGGCGACTGCGGCCCGGAAGCCGCGGCCTTCAATGCGACCCGTGACGGCGACCATCGGCTCCAGGTTCTCGCGAGTGATTTGGGGCTGACCTGTGACGGGGGTGATATCGGCTACACGCCCGAGCGGGAAAACATGCCCGTCGGGCGCGCGGATCGGCAGTTGCCGCAGTTCCGCTTCCGTGATCGTGGCCATGTTGGGTAGGCGAACCCGCACATCGACGATCTTTGTCGGCTGAGGCAACAAGGTTGCGACCGCGCCCGTCAGAGCCGTGTTGAGTGCCGCTTCCACGTCCGAGGGAGCGGCCCCCTCGACGCCGGCGCGGATCGGATCGACGTGGACGTTCAGCGCATCGCCTGCGAGCTGAACGCCGCTTTTTACCTCGACCACGCCGTTCAGCTTGGAAATCTGCGCCGCGATCTTTTCGGCCTGAGGGCGTAGGGCGGCGACGTCCGAGGAGAACAGCTTAACCTCGATCGGCTGAGGCACCGCAGTCAGGTCGCCGATCAGGTCCTCCATGAGCTGCGCCACCTCGATTTGGACACCGGGAACGTCTCTTTCGACCTGATCGCGCACCGCGCTCGCGACCTGCTCGGTCGCCTGCCGGTGGCTCGCTCTTAACCGCACGAAGTAATCGCCGTGATAGCTCTGCCCGAGGTCGCCGCCGAGTCCAGTGCCGAGCCGGCGCGAGAAGGTCAGCACTTCGGGATTCGCGCGCAGCATCGCGTCGATCTGCCCGACCTGGCGGCTCGTCTCGTCTAGCGAGGTTCCCGGGGCGGTGTAGTAGTCCATGACGAAGCCGCCTTCGTCGACCTTGGGCATAAAGCCGGTCGGCACTTTGGAGTAGCTTAGATAGCCAAGGGCGAGCAGCGGCACGAGGACCACCCCGAGAACCCAGGGCCGACGCATCAGGCCATCGAGCGCGCGATCATGGTGGCGTTCCAGCCAGCCTTCATCGGCCGCGCCGGGATCACGCCACTTGCCAAAATCCACGAGGCGGCGCGTGAGCACCGGCACGACGAAAGCCGTCATGGCCCAAGAAATCGCGAGTGCGGCCGCCATCGTTATGGAGAGCGCCTTGGAGAAAGCGCCCGTCACCCCCGTCAGGAAGGACAAAGGCAGGAAGACGATCAACGTTGCCAGGCTCGACCCGGTAAGCGGGGCCATGAACTCGCGCGCGGCGGGCAGCACCGCGGCGTCCCCGACCGAGCCACCATCGGGCTTTGCCGCGCCCGCGCGCCGAACAATGTGCTCGACCATGACGATCACATCGTCGATCAGCAGTCCCACGGCCGCGGCGATGCCGCCGAGCGTCATGATGTTGAAGCTCATTCCGAGGATGCTGAGGACCAGCATCGTCGCCGCCAGGGTCGCGGGCACGACGATCACCGCGACCAGCGTCACCCGCCAGCTCCGCAGGAAGAACAGCAGCACGGCGGCCGCGAGCATCAACCCGATCAGCACCGCGTCGCGCACGCTGGCGAGCGATTGCGTCACCAGCTCACTTTGATCATACCAGTTGATCAGCTTGACGCCCGGCGGGAGCCTCACGCTCGCGAGCTTTGCTTTCACGTCCTGAGCGATCTGGACCGCGTTGCCATCGGGCTGCTGATAGATGTTGAACAGCACCGCCGGCTTGCCGTCCTCGACGATACGGAGCCATTGAGGGACGGTGCCATCTCGGACCGTGGCGACATCGCGCACGCGGACCACTCCGGCGGGGTCGGCGCGGATGACGACATCGGCGACGCCGACGGCGCTGACCACGCTTCGATCCGCGATCACCAGCGAGAGTCGACCTCGATCCTGGACCTGCCCGACGGCGCTCAGCACATTGCCATTGCGGATGGCGGCGGCCACGTCGCTCATCGCGAGCCCGTAGGAAGCGAGCCGGTTGGGATCGGCGAGCACTTCCACTTCGGCGGTTTCGCCGCCTTGTACGTTGACCCGCGCGAGGCCCGGAATGGAGGAGAGGAGCGGCGTGATTTGATAGCGGGCGAAATCTTGCAGCGTGACGGGAGAAACAGGCGCGTTTGCGTCCGATTCGAGCGCGTAGGAGATGATCGGAAAGACCGTGGGGTCCATGCGCCGCACGGTGTAGGTTGTGCCCGCCGGCAGGAGCGCGACGGCGCGGGCGATGGCGGCATCGACCAGCAGCGTGCTCGCTACCATGTCGCGGCCCCACCCAAAGTCGATCGAGATTTGAGCCGATCCTCGGGTTGTATCGGAGCGAACGTCCTGAACCCCCGGGATCGCGCGCAGGGCTTCTTCGACCGGGCGCGTCACGAGAAGGGCGGTTTGGTCCGCCGGCCGACTGCCGGCGTCAAGATCGACTACAACGCGCGGAAAGGAGACTTGGGGAAACAGGCCGATCGGAAGCGAGAGCGCGGCGACGATGCCCGCGAGCGCCAGCGCGAGCCCAACCACCACGAAGGCGCGCGATTGACGCCCGAGCAGCCGTTCCAGCATCAGCGCCCGCCCGTGCGGACGGCACCGCCATCCTCGACCTGATAGGCCCCGTCGACGATCAGCGGTCGGTTGGGGTCGACTGGGCCGTCGACCACATCGACCTGTTCGCCCGGCAAGAGCAGGTTGACGGGCACGGCATGAGCCTTGCCGCTGACCACCTGATAGACGCGCGTGGGGCCGTTCGCGGTAACGACCGCTCGATGAGGCACGATCCAGCCCGAGGTGAAGCCGACCGCGATTTCACCCTTGAGGGCTTCATTCGGCAGCAGCGCGCCAGAAGGGAGCGATAGATCAACGTCGATCAGCCGAGTCTTGGGATTCAGGACGCCATCGACGCGGATCACCCGCCCGGGAATGGACGCGCCGCCATTGAGGTGTGACACGCGGGCTTCCTGCCCTACCCGCACTCGGGCCGCGAGCGCTGGGTCGAGCCCAACCGTGGCGATGATGCTCCCGATTCGGGCGACCGTGACCAGTGGCGCGCCGGATTGCGTTCGGTCCCCTTGCGCCACGGACACGGTGGTGATGACGCCCGCGAACGGGGCCGTCAGTGTGCGTGTCGGTTGGCCGGCCCCCGTTTGTCTTAGCGCCGCGAGCGCCGCTTGGGCGTCGGCAGCCGCCTTCTCGGCCTGGGTGAGCTGATCGCGAGTGGCGAGCTGCTGCGTCAGGAGCTGCTCGGTCGTGGCGCGTTGTTTTTGCGCGGCCGTGAGCGTCGTGACTGCCTGTTTGTAGGAGCTGACCGACGAGGGATCGGTCGCGAACACCGCGAGCAACTGCCCGGCCCGCACTGCAGAGCCGGGCGTGACGGCGAGGCGCGTCACCTGTCCCGCTTGCGGCACGCTGATCGTGTTGGACCCGCTGATTGCGGGCGCTGCGCTGCCATAGGCCGTCACCCACTCCGGAGCACTCCCGCGTGAAACCCTTTGGACGCTGATGAGCACGCTGGGGGGCGGTGCGGGATCGGAGGACGACGACGAGCTGCCGCAGCCGGCAAGCAGCAGCAGGGCGACGGGCGCAAGCGCCTTCATCGACTAGCCGCCCTTGCAACGGGCGAGGGTGGCAGCGTATCCACCGTTGGGAGCCCAGCCCCGACCAGCGTCTGTAAAGCGACCTGCCGATCGAGCAACGCCAGCTCCAGCGTCATGACTTCTTGTTCCTTGGTGTAGCGATTGATGACGAGATCGACGTAGCTACGCTCGTCGAGGTTCGATGCCCCAAATGCCGAGGCGGCGTGCTGAGCGGCGAGCCGCGCCGCAGGCAAATCGCGCTGGACGATAGCAAGCTGGCGGGAGAGCTGGTCCATTTCGGTTAGCGTCGCGCCGACTTGACCGACCGCCGAAGCCAGACGCGCCGAGTAATCTTCATGCAGTTGCGCCCGCGTGGCGTTGGCGATGGCGACGTTGCCCTGATTGCGATCGAAGATCGGCAGCCCGACCGTCGCGGAAGGGCCGGCATTGATGACGGCGCTGTTGTCGCTACTGGCGGTTGCGCCGAGGATCAGGTCAGGAAATTGCGATAGGATCGCAACCCGGACATTCTGATCCTGAGCTTCATAGCCGAGCCGTAGCGCGAGGAGGTCCGGCCGGCGGTCGGGCAGCGTCGCGAGCGAGGCGCGGATCGCCGCCGGATCGAAGGGCGGCAGGTCGACCGTCGACGCGAGCGGTAAAGCTACGTCGGGCTCAAGCCCGAGCAGGGCGTTGAGTTGATGACGGAACGAGAGCTGGCGTTGATCGAGGCTTTGCAGATTCGTTCGTGCGCCTTGCAGGGCGACCAGCGTCGGCGCGGCCGTCACCAGGGTTGCGTTGCCCGCCGCGAGCGCGCGCTGAAGAACCGCGTTGCGGCGCGACAGCAGATCGAACGCTTCGACGAGAAGCGGCCGGCTGCGCTCCCCTTGAATGAGATCGGAGGCGAGCTGGCGGGCTTGGCCGGCGACCTGCCATTCTTGCCAGAGGATTTCGGCGTTGACCTGCCCGGCCGAAAAGCCGGCCGCGCGCCGCCGGGCGCGATAGGTGACGAGCGCCTTGATATCTTGCGTCAGGCCGATGTTCCACCCAGTGACGCTTCCCGGCCCCGAGATCAGGGGGAGAATCGCACCCGTGAGCGAGGGATTTGGGATGATCCCTGCTTGGACGAGCTGCGCTTGCGCGATTCCTTGCCGTGCGCGGGCGGCCCGTAGATCGGGATTGTTTTCGACTGCGAGCGCCGCGATCTGTGAAACGCTTAGCGGCGCTCCGGGCACGAAGCCCGGAAGCACCGCCATCGCGGGTGCAAGGGGGGGAGCCTGCACCAGCGGGAGGGGAGCGTAATGGGCGCAGCCCACCAGCGCCAGGAGGGCGAGCGCGGGAAGCGCCTGGTACGGAACGGACCGGGGGTTCGGCGCTAATGATGACATCGGTCCTCCCGTTCAATCCCGCACCTTCGCAGCCAGGCGAGGGCGCTCAGTCCGGATTTTTGCCTTCGGCCTTGTTCTCCAGGACCGCGCCCGTCTTGGCGTCGACGCCGACCTCATAGGTTTTGCCGCCGCTCACCACATCGAAGGAGTAGCGCAGGCCCGAGCCGCCGCCTTCCCGCTCCAGCTCCTGATCGGTGATCCTGCCGGGCCGCGCCTTGAGCGCCGTGGCGCGCGCGGTCGCGAGCGTCACCTTCGCCATCGGCATCAGCTCCGAGCCGGCCATCCGGCCGTGCTTCGACGCCGCTTGGGCACCGCCGGCGACCAGGCCCGCAGCCGCCACGATCATCAGATACTTACGCATCTTCATTCTCCGGAGGCGTGATTGCCTCTGAGATGTCAGCTACACTCCTTTACATTCGCTCAGCCTCAATCGGACATTGGGAATTCCCAACTTGCGCCGATACTGTTCGTTGCGAGCAATGTGCGATCCTGGCAGGAGTCGGTTGGCCCACGCCCTATGAAGCTGCTGCTGTTAGAAGATGACGAGTCCACGCGGACCCATGTCGCCAAGACGCTGACCGCGGCCGGCCACGTCGTCGACGTTTGCACGAATGGGCACGACGCCGTTTTTCTAGGAACGACCAACGACTATGCGGTATTGATCCTCGACCGCATGGTGCCCGAGCTGGACGGGCTTTCGGCGCTGAAACAGTTGAGGATCGCGGGCGTCGCGACGCCCGCGATCCTGTTGACCGCCGTGGACGGCATTAAGGACCGGGTGGAAGGGCTTGAAGGCGGGGCCGACGACTATCTAGTGAAACCGTTCGCCGCGACAGAGCTGGTGGCGCGGGTGGCGGCCCTAGCCCGCCGACCACCCACCGTTGATTCGCTCACTACCTTGCGCGTGGGGGATTTGGAGTTCGACCTTCTCAAACGCACGGTGAGCCGCGCAGGCCAGCGCATCGAGCTACAGGCCCAGGAGATGAAGCTGCTCGAATACTTGATGCGTCACAAAGGCGAGGTCGTGACCCGGACGATGTTGCTCGAAAACGTATGGTCCTTCCATTTTGACCCGCAGACCAATCTGATCGAGAGTCACATGAGCCGGCTGCGATCCAAAATCGATCGGGGATTCGGGAGCGAACTGATCCACACCATTAGAGGATCGGGCTACCGTATCGAAGCACTTGAGCCGTGAAGGGCTTCAGCTCGTTCAACAATGCCGCGTTCCGCTTCGCGCTGTTGATTGCGGGCATGTTCGCGCTTGGATCTTTGATCCTCCTTGGCGTCGTCGAGCACTCGATCCAGTCCTACGCCGCCGAGGCGACCGTTGTCGGGCTCAAATCCGAAACCTCGATCCTAACCGAGGATTGGCCGGATGGCGGCAGGGCCGAACTGATTGACACCATCAACCGCCGCCAGAAATCGTCCTACGAGCAGCCGTTCCAGTATCTTCTCACCGACGCGCTCGGGCGCCGCCTCGCCGGCGACCTTCCGCCAAGAGCCGCGAAGATCGGATGGAACAAGATTTCGTTCGTCGATGACAAGGGCGAGCGTGGCGACCGAGCCGACCCGGAAATCCTGCAAACCTTGGGAACGCGACTGACGGATGGATCGATTCTAGTAGTCGCGACCGATACGTTCGATGTGCAAAAGCTTCGACACCGCCTCGCTAGCTTTACCATCTGGTCAAGTATCGGAATCACGTTGCTGGCCCTGATCGGCGGCTATTTTATCGGGCTTGTGTTCCTTCGCCGCTTGGAGCGCGTGAACGCGGCCGTCGCCCGCATCATGGACGGCAGCTTGTCGGAGCGCTTGCCCACGATCGGCATGAGTCCCGAGTTCGACCGCCTTTCGCGCAACCTTAATCAAATGCTGGACCGCATCGCAGCTTTGATGGAGGGGTTGCGACAGGTCTCAACCGATATTGCCCATGACCTCAGAACGCCGCTTGCGCGGCTCCAGCAGCGCCTCGAAACAATGCGCGGAAGTGCCTCCGAAGCCGCCTATGAGGCCGGCATCGAAGCGGCTCTTATACAAATCGAGGAGATACACGTCATCTTCCGGGCGTTGCTTCGCATTGGCTTGATTGAAGGCGGAGAACGCCAGCAGCCGCTCACCCCGATCGATCTATCCGAACTGGTCGAACGCGTGACCGAGGCTTACCGGCCAGTGATGGAGGACGCGGGAAAGTCTTTCCAGACCGAAATTGCACCCGGCATGTCGGTCTTGGGCGACAGCGAGTTGCTGGCGCAGCTCTTAACGAACCTGATCGACAACACCCTAGTCCACACATCTGAGGGCACCCGAATTATCGTCACGCTGCAACGCGACGATCGCCGCGCCGTCATTACTATCGCCGACAATGGACCAGGTGTTCCGGCCGGCAAGCGGGAGAAAATATTGACCCGGTTCTACCGTTTGGACGCGAGCAGGCATACGGCCGGATCGGGCCTGGGCCTTGCCCTCGTCGCCGCTATCGCATCCTTCCACCATTCCGAGCTTCTCGTCGAAGACAATGAGCCCGGCTTAAGAATTCGTTTGCGCTTTGCAGAGAGCGCAACGTGACCGATTCGAGGGTGTCGCAGGCGGGATCAACCGGCTTGGCATGAGGCTTCGTATCCTTGCCGCCGTCATGCAAGATTGACCGATGACATATTGTAACATATCGTTGCTGCGAAACGGCATGGGACTCTTGCGAGTGGCGATCGGCTGAAGTCATGACCGTCCATCGATCGCCGAAAGTCAGGCGAACCGGCGCAACGTGCCAGAACCGCGGTGCCGACGCAGCCCGGTGCTCCTCTTCGATTCCGGCGCACACGTGCGTCTGGCGGCTCGCCGTCTTCCTCGTCACCTTGTTTGCGTTTTCGTGGCAGAGCTACGTCACACAAACCCACCTGCATTTTCATTCTGGTGCCAATCCAACAACATTTGTCGCTGGTAATGATGGCACAGTGCAATTGGACGTCGGGCGATCATCATCCGATTTGCCGGCCGATTGTCCGATCTGCCAAGAGATTGCGCACGCCGGGCATTATCTGCCTTCCGTGCCGCTTGTCTTCCAAGCGCCGGAGTCGGTCGCGGTCTGGCTCGCGATCCTGCTGCCGCTCAAGCCGGCCTCCCGCCAGCGCTCTCATGCGTGGCAGAGCCGCGCGCCGCCTCGCCAATTCCAGACCTGAACAATCATCACCGCGATGGAGGAGCGCGTCTTCGCGCCTCCTGCATCCCTTGGGATTCCGAGAATCCCGCGCCAAGGTTCTGGAGACTTTTCCAATGCGATATCTGCTTTTGCTCGGCACCGCCGTTGCCATACTGCCCGCCCAAGCCAATGCCCAATCAGCGCCGCAGGATAGCAGCGCCAGCCAATCCGGTCAGTCGAACGAGATCGTCGTGACGGCCAAGAGGCTAGATGAGGCGCGCGACGCCATTCTCCCGTCGCTCGGGGCGAGCGACTATACGTTGAACCGCACGCTGCTCGAAAAGCAGCCCGGCGGACTGGACCGCAGTCTCGTCCAAGTCCTCGTGCAGGCGCCTGGCGTGACCCTGGACAGCTATGGCGCGATCCATGTGCGTAACGAGCACGCCAATCTCCAATACCGTTTGAATGGCGTGATCGTGCCCGAAAGTATTTCCGGCTTCGGCTCCACCTTCGATCCGCACATTGCGGACTCCATCGACCTGCTCACCGGCACGCTGCCGGCGCAATATGGCTATCGCACCTCGGGCGTGATCAATCTGAGGACGCGCAGCGGCGCATTCGAGAATGGCGGCGATCTCGGCTTCTACGGCGGCAGCCGTGGCACGCTCGAACCGAGCGCCAGCGTGCACGGCTCCAGTGGTGGCTTCAATTATTTCGTGTCGGGAAGTTATCTCGAGAACGATCTAGGCGTCGAGAATCCGATCGCCTCGCGCGACGCGATCCATGACCATACGCGGCAGTATCGGGCATTCGGCTATCTATCGGATATCCTGTCCGACACGAGCCGCATCACGCTCTTCGGCGGCACTTCGATCGGATATTTCCAGATCCCGAACAATCCCGGCCAGCCCGAGCAGTTCGTCCTCAATGGCCAATCGAGCTTCGATTCGGCGAAGCTCGACCAGAACCAGCGGGAGATCACCCACTACGGGGTGCTCGCCTATCAATATGCCAATGGCGGGCTCAATCTCCAGATCGCGCCTTTCATCCGCTACTCGCAGACCCGCTTCACGCCCGATCCGCTGGGCGGAGACCTCATCCTGGCCGGCACCGCGGACAATTCGCGGCTGTCGAGCCTAACCGCAGGCGTGCAGGCGGACGGCAGCTACAAGCTCTCCGACAGCCACACGCTCCGTTTCGGCCTGTTCTTCCAGAACGAGCGGACGCGTTCGCATGTGACGTCGCGCGTGTTCCCGGTCGACGACAATGGCGCGCAGACATCGGATGTCCCGCTCACGATCACCGACACGGGCGGGAGAAGTGGCCAGCTCTACGGCATCTACCTCCAGGACGAATGGTCGCTGACCCCGACGCTCACCCTCAACTATGGCGCACGCTTCGACGCCGTCCGGGCCTACACGAAGGAGCAGCAGCTCAGCCCGCGCGCCAATCTCGTCTGGAAACCCGGCGAGGGCACTACATTCCACGTCGGCTATGCGCGCAATTTCACGCCGCCGCCGCAGGAACTGGTCGCGGCGCCCACGCTCGCGCTGTTCACCGGCACGACGAAGGCCACCGAAATCACGACCGCCGATCCGGTGCGAGCGGAGCGCGAGCATTATTTCGACGGTGGCGTCGAGCAGGTAATCGCTCCCGGTTTCAAGGTCGGCGTCGACGCCTATTACAAGATCAAACGCAACCTGCTCGACGAAGGGCAATTCGGACCCTCTCTGGTGCTCTCACCCTTCAATTATGCCAAGGGTTATGCTTGGGGTGTCGAACTCAGCGCGAGCTATACGCATGGCCCGTTCGATCTTTACGCCAACGTGGCGCGCGGTCAGGAGAAGGGGCGCAACATCATTTCGAGCCAATATTTCTTCTCACCCGACGAACTGGCCTATATCGCCGACCATTATATCTTCACCGACCATTCGCAGCGCTGGACGGCCTCCGGCGGCGCCAGCGTCACGATCAAGGACGGGATCGGCACGCTCGTTCCGACCGTCGATTTCCTCTATGGAGATGGGCTGCGCGCTGATGATCCAGCGGGCATTGTTCCCAACGGCGGCAAGCTTCCCTCCTATTTTACCGCGAATTTCGGCATCGCGCAGAACATCGACGGTCCCGGCGTGCTCAAGGGTCTGTCGATCCGTTTCGACGTCGCCAACGTCTTCGACAAGGTGTATCTGCTTAGAGACGGCTCCGGCGTCGGTGTCGGAGCGCCCCAATATGGCGCACGGCGTGGATTTTTCGCAGGTGTGCGCAAGGCCTTCTGAGCCGTGGATCGAAGGATTAGAACGAGACAGCCAACTCATTTGAGATGACTATCTGACCGTGGGCATCGACGATGCCGAGTTAGAGGCAGTCCACTACTTAATCCGACAGCATCGGTGGCTGGCATTCGTGCCGGTCACCTGCGTGCTGTGTGCTGGGATCATGGTTCGGTCCGGGTTCAGCCCCTCGCAACCAATCACGGCATCGTTATTCAGATATGCACCATGGGTCCGGCAACGATGACGTTGACCAGACCTGGCTTTGGACAATTTTTCGCCGATTGCCGCCGTGTCTTACGCAGGAACCGCACTGCTACGTCGGATGAAATCGCTGGGTGTTCAACGTAGTAGGCACGGCGTGGCGCTTCGGCGAAATCGTTCGAATCATTCCGGGTGATAGCTTCATTTTGAGGCATGTTCGGAAGATCAAACCCTGCGGAGAAAGCGAGGCAATCCTCCGCAGGTTGAAGTTGCCGTCAGACCGGACGACGATCGCCTTTCAAGTGTCTCGGGTGCATATTTTGGCCTTTGCCCCATGGCGTCATCGAAGCGGACGCGTGGACGGTTCTCATCAATCAAGCCGATCAGCGTCCAGCCGATACCCGATACCCAGTTCGTTCCTGATAAATTGCGGATCGGAGGCATCGTCCTCCAGCTTCAGCCGGATGGCGCGGATCGCTACGCGCAGATACTCGACATCCTTTTCGTGTGCCGGTCCCCAGATCGTTCGCAGCAAATGCGCATGGGTCAGGACCCGACCGGCGTGGCGTGCAAGTTCAGACAAGAGATCGTACTCCTTGCGCGTGAAGTGCAGTTGCTCGCCGTTTCGGCTAACCGAGCGCTTGTCATCGTCAATCTCGATTTCGCCCACCCTGATGACGGTTTTCGGAGCAGCACCATAGTTGCGGTGCCGAAGGCAGGTTCTCACCCGAGCTTTGAGTTCCTCGGTGTCGAAAGGTTTGGTGACGTAGTCATCGGCGCCGAGATCGAGCGCGGTCACCTTTTCGGCCGTGGCATTGCGCGCGGACAGGATGAGCACGGCCGCAGCCGCCTGCTTCGCCAGCGGCACCAGTTCCATGCCGTCGCGGTCGGGAAGGCCGAGGTCGAGCAGCACCAGCGCGGGCTTACGTGCCGCAATGTGGCTTAGCGCCTCACTGGCTGTTCCCGCCTCGCTAACATCATAGCCAACGCGGGTGAGCGCGCCGCGAACAAGACGGCGGATCGCAGGCTCATCGTCGACGACGAGTAGGTGGATGCCGTTGGTCATGCGGGTCCCTGGCGTGGCGAGATCAGACCATCGTTCGGGAAGATAATCGAGAAGCACGCCCCCGAGACATCAGCGCGGTTGGAAGCGGTGACGCCCAAACCCATCGCATCCGCGAATCCCTTAACGATCGCAAGTCCCAGGCCGGTCCCACCCACCCGATCCGAACCTTCCACCCGCTCGAACCTTCCGAACAGCGCCTGCTCGCCGCCGGGCGGAAGTCCCGGTCCCTGATCGAGGACGGACAGGATGAGCCCGTCCGGAGGGCGGCGGGCTTCGATCGTCACCGGCGTTCCGGCCCCGGCATATTTGGCGACGTTGTCGAGAAGGTTGATCAATATGTGATGGAGCAGCTTGGGATCAGCGAGCACCAGCGGCAGATCGGGAGGAACGGTGAGTTGCACGCGCCGCTCGCCCAGCACCTTGCGCATGTCGTGAACAGCCACGCTGACCGCGTCGGTCAGGTCAGTCGCTTCCGGCACGACATTGAGCGCGCCGCTTTCGATGCGGGTCATATCCACGAGATCATCGAAGAAGCGGTTGAGCCGCTGCGCTTCTGTCCGGATCGTTTCGATCGTCAAGGCGTACTCTCCCACCGCCGGCAGCGCTTCGGCGGCGGCCACGACGGCGGTGAGCGGGGTGCGCAGGTCATGGCCGATCGAGGAGAGCAATGTCGCGCGGAGCCGGTCGCGCTCGTTCAGAACGGATAGCTCGCGCACGTCATTCTCGAGCCATATCCGCTCGTGGGCGAGCGCGGCCTGACCGATGATCGTGGCGAGCAGGATCGCGCGATCGGATGGCACCGGCGTCTTGCCATCGTCGCGGGCGATGCCGAGCACCGCCAATATGCCGAGCGAAGTCTTCAGTGGGTGATATTGCCAGTCGGACGCATTGAGCGTGCCGGTGTCGCAGCCGGTGGGCTCGCCATGGTTGAAGGCCCAATCCGCCGCGGCGATATCGATAGCGCCGAGACTGTCTCGCGGTGGATGAGCGCCGACGATGGCGATCTGGCCCTCGCGTCGGCCGAGAACGACGGTGCTAACGTCGAGCAGTCTTGCGGTTTCTGAACAGATCGCCTCGGCAGTGCTCGCCGCGTCGGAGACCTGCGCCAAGGTTTGGGCAAGCGCCGCAAGCGCAGCATTTTCCCGTGCGCTACGAGCACCCAGCGTCGCTTGAGAACGCAAACGCCCGGCAAGCTGGCTACCGAAGATCGCAACACCCACCAACACGAACAGCGTCACGACATTCTGCGGGTCCTGAATGGTCAGCGTGTATAGCGGCGGCAGGAAGAAGAAGTTGTAGGCGAGTGCCGAGGCGAAGCTGGCGGCCAGTCCGACGCGAAGACCGAAGAGCGTCGCCGCTGCGAGCACGGGCACCAGATAGATCAGATCGACCGCGTTCACTCCGACCAGCGGATCAAGCAGCTCTGCCGCCGCCGTTGCGAGTGCGACAAAACCGATGCTCAGCAGATAAGGCCACCATCCTATTTCCCGGGTAGCAGCGGCAGCCCTTCGGCCTTGCTGGGTGACTTTTGCCATCGGCAGGAGATGGACGGCGACCCCGTCGACCTGCCGAAGTACGTCCTCCACGACCGATCCATGCCGAAGCTTGAACCACCAGCTTCGGCGAGATTTACCAAGCACGACCTGCGTTGCGCGCATTTCGGCAATTTGGGCCATCAGACCGGCTGCGACGCTTGAGGCCGGGACCGTTGCCAGCGTTGCCCCAAGGCTGGACGCCAGGCCGAGGGCTGATGAAAGCTGCTCACGATCGCCGGGACCGAACCGCTCGGTCCTCGGCGTCTCCACGTGAACGGCGGTCCATGGTGCGTGCAAGGCATCGGCGAGACGCTTGGCAGTCCGCACCAGTATCTCTACCCCCGGCTGCTCGCTCACCGCCACAAGCACCCGTTCGCCTCCGGCATAGGTGCCGGGAGCCGTGCCCGCCCGCAGCTCCTCCAGCATCTGCGCATCGACGGTCTGCGCGGCGCGGCGCAACGCCAACTCACGTAGCGCCGACAGATTGGCCTTGGAAAAGAAATGGCCGAGCGCGCGCGACGCTTCATGCGGAACATAGACTTTGCCTGCCTTCAAGCGCTCAATCAGCTCGTCGGGCGGCAGATCGACGATTTCGATTTCGGCGTCCTCGAGCATGGTGTCGGGCACGGTTTCGCGCACGCGTACGCGGGTAAAGCCGGCGACAACATCGTTGAGGCTCTCGACGTGCTGGATGTTGATCGTGGTCAGCACATCGACGCCCCTGTCGAGCAGTTCCTCGACATCCTGCCAACGCTTCGGGTGACGGCTGGCGGGCGCGTTGGTGTGCGCAAGCTCGTCTACCAGGACCAGCGCCGGACGGCGGGCAAGGATGGCGTCAATGTCCATCTCGGTGAGCGTTCGACCGAGATAGTCGAGTTCGCGGCGAGGTATGACCTCGAACGGCTCGACCAGCGCCTCCGTCTCGGACCGGCCATGGGTCTCGACGATGCCGATGACCACATCCAGCCCGCCCCGCAGCCGCTCGGCCCCTTGGCGCAGCATTTCGTAGGTCTTGCCGACTCCCGGCGCGGCGCCCAGAAATATCTTCAGCCGGCCCCGGGCTTCGCGCTTTGCCAGGCGCAGCAGGGCGTCGGGAGAAGGGCGATCCGGATCACGCGTAATCACCGACCCTCATTAGCCGAGAGGCGGTCAAGCTGTCGATTGAGCAGCAGGACGTTGACCCGCGGTTCGCCGAGAATGCCAAGGAGCGGTCCTTCAATATGTTCCGCAACCAGCGCGCGAACCCGCGCGTCCGGCAGCTTACGGACGCGGGCGACGCGAGCAATCTGGGCCCGGGCAGCGGCCGGCGAGATGTCGGGATCGAGCCCTGACCCTGATGCGGTCACCAGATCGGCGGGAACTGTGCCGTTTGACCCTGCTCGGACCTTCACGACGTCGCCCTTCACCCGCTCCGCCAGCGCAGCCGAGGTCGGCCCAAGATTGGAGCCCGATGACGCTGACGCGTCATAGCCCTTGCCCGCCGCCGAGGGACGCGGCCAGAAATAGCGGTCGGTGCTGAAACCTTGTCCGATCAGCGATGACCCGACGATCCGGCCGCCATCGCGGATGAGGCTACCGTTCGCCTGCGCCGGGAAAGCCGTCTGGCCAATTCTCAGAACCGCGAGCGGATAGAGGCCGCACAGAAGCAGGGCGAACAGCAGCAGCATGACGAATGTCGGGCGGAGCGCGCTGGTAATGTCCGAACCCATCGGAAGCCTCCTCAAGCGAGACCAAGGCCGGTGACGGCCAGGTCGATGATCTTGATGCCGATGAAGGGGGTGATCAGTCCGCCCACCCCATAGACAGCGAGATTGCGCGCCAGCAGTGGGCCCGCACCGATCGGTCGATACCTCACACCCTTGAGCGCCAGCGGCACCAGCGCGGGAATGATCAACGCATTGAAGATGATCGCCGAGAGGATCGCGCTTTCGGGCGTCTTTAACCCCATCACGTTGAGGACACCGAGTCCGGGATAGAGCGCCACGAAAATCGCCGGGATGATCGCGAAATATTTGGCGACGTCGTTCGCCACCGAGAAGGTGGTGAGTGCCCCGCGCGTCATCAGTAGCTGCTTCCCCAAGCCCACGACCTCGATCAGCTTGGTGGGGTCGCTGTCGAGATCGACCATGTTCCCAGCCTCGCGCGCCGCTTGGGTGCCCGTGTTCATCGCGACACCGACATCCGACTGGGCAAGCGCGGGTGCGTCGTTGGTGCCGTCGCCGCACATCGCGATCAGCTTGCCGCCCTGCTGCTCGCGCCGGATCAGCGCGAGCTTGTCTTCGGGCGTCGCCTCGGCGAGGAAATCGTCTACTCCGGCCTCGGCGGCGATCGCAGCGGCGGTGAGCGGATTGTCGCCGGTGATCATGATCGTGCGGATGCCCATCCGGCGCAGCTCGGCGAAACGCTCGCGGATGCCCGTCTTGACAATGTCCTTGAGGTTGATCGCGCCGAGCAGCCGCCGATCGCGGATAACCGCCAGCGGCGTGCCGCCGGCGCGGCCGATATCGTCGGTGACGCGGCGCAGTTCGGCCGCGGCTGGGGTGCCCTCGGCCGACGGCTGCGCTTTTAGGATCGAATCGACAGCCCCCTTCTGGATTTCGGTCGTCCCGAACCGAACGCCGGATAGCCGGGTTTGCGCCGAGAACGGAATCGCCTCGGCTCCCTCCGGCGCGGTACGTCCAAACATCCCATGCTTCTCAGCGGCGAGTGCCACGATCGAGCGGCCTTCTGGCGTCTCGTCGGCAAGGCTCGCCAGCCACGCGGCTTCGGCGAGGTCGGCAACGGAAACGCCGCCGACGGGTATCAAGGCGCTCGCCTGCCGGTCGCCGATGGTGATGGTGCCGGTCTTGTCCAGCAGCAGCGTGTCGATGTCACCCGCTGCCTCGACCGCGCGCCCTGACTTGGCGAGCACATTGAACCGAACCAGCCGATCCATGCCCGCAATGCCGATGGCCGACAGCAGCGCCGCGATCGTCGTCGGAATGAGCGTGATGAGCAACGCGGCCAGCACCGTCACCGGCACTGTGCCATGCGCGTAGGCGGCGAAACCAGGAATGGTCGCCACCGCGATTAGAAAGATGATGGTGAGGCCGACGAGCAGGATGGTGAGCGCGATCTCGTTTGGCGTCTTCTGACGATTAGCACCCTCGATCAGTGCGATCATGCGATCGAGAAAGCCCTGGCCGGGGCCGACCGTCACGCGCACCTTGATCCAGTCCGCAATCACCCGCGTACCAGCCGTCACTGCCGAACGGTCGCCGCCACCCTCGCGGATGACAGGCGCGCTCTCGCCGGTGATCGCTGCCTCGTTGACGAGCGCGACACCTTCGACGACCTCACCGTCAGCGGGAATCAGGTCGCCCGTCTCGACCATCACGACTTCGTCGACCTTCAGCTCCGTTGCCCGGACAATGCCATAGACGCTGCCGACGCCGATGAGCTTCTTGGCCTTCAGCTCATCCCGCGTGGCGCGAAGCGAAGCCGCCTGCGCCTTGCCGCGCCCCTCGGCGATCGCCTCGGCGAAATTGCCAAACCAGACGGTGAGCCACAGCCAAATGACGAGCTGCACCTGAAAGCTTAGGGCCAAGCCGCCGCCATTTCCGGTCACAAGCAGCACCGTCAGCAGCAGCGCCACCACGCCGGTCGTGAACATGATCGGGTTGCGGATCAGGATGGCCGGATTCAGCTTCCACACCGCCTCGACCATGGCTGGTCCGGCAAGATCCCAGGCGAAGATCGATTTGGGCGCAGGATGAGGATGAACGGTCATGAGGGTGTCCGTCTCGATCAGAAGGTTTGGCCAGAAATCATCGCGAGATGATCGGCGATGGGGCCGAGCGCGAGACTCGGCAGGAAAGTGAGGCCACCGAGGATCAGGATGATGCCAACGAGCAGCACCACCCAGAGCCCGCCGGTGGTCGGGAAGGACCCGGCCGTCTCGGGCGTGTAGCGCTTGGCTGCCAGCGACCCGGCCGCCGCCAGCATGGGGACAATGATGAAGAAGCGTCCGATCCACATCGCGACGCCAAGCAGCCCATCATAGAAGGGCGTGGCCGCCGTCAGTCCTGCGAAGGCCGAACCATTGTTCCCGACGCCGGATGTGAACGCGTAGAGAATTTCCGAGAAGCCATGCGGTCCCTTGTTGAGCGGCCCCGCGAGACCCGCCGGCATCACCGAGGCGATGGCGGTGAAGCCAAGGATGATCAGCGGCAGCACCGCGATAGCGAGCACCGAAAGCTTCACCTCGCGCGCCTCGATCTTCTTGCCGACATATTCGGGGGTCCGCCCCACCATTAGTCCTGCGACGAACACGGCAAGGATCGCAAACAACAGGAAGCCGTAAATGCCCGCGCCAACGCCACCGATCACGACCTCGCCCAACTGGATGTTGAACAGCGGGACCATGCCGCCAAGCGCGGTGAAGCTATCGTGCATCGCATTGACCGCGCCGCAGGACGCCGCCGTGGTGATCGTCGCGAATAGGGCTGACGCGGCGATGCCGAAGCGGACCTCCTTACCTTCCATGTTGCCGCCCGGAACGCCGAGACCATGAAGGATCGGATTGCCCGCCGCTTCCTGCCAATAAGCGACCGAGACGCCCGCCAAGAACAGCAGAATCATCGCGCCAAGGATTGCCCAGCCCTGGCGGGTATTCCCGACCGCCTTGCCGAAGGCGTAGGTCAGCCCGAAGCCGATCGCGAAGATCGACAGCATCTGCACGAAATTCGTGAGCGCGCTCGGATTCTCGAATGGATGCGCCGAATTGGCGTTGAAGAAGCCGCCGCCATTGGTGCCGAGCATCTTGATCGCTTCCTGGCTGGCAACCGGCCCGAGCGCGATGACCTGCTTTGCGCCCTCCAGCGTCGACGCCGTAGCCGAACCCGCGAGAGTCTGCGGCACGCCGTTGGCAAGCAGGAAAACCGCGTAAACCAAGCAGATCGGCAGCAGCAGATAAAGCGTGATGCGGGTGAGGTCGGCCCAGAAATTACCTATCCCCTTGGCCTCGCGCCGTGCAAAACCCCGGAACAGCGCGAAGGCGAGCGCGATCCCGGTCGCCGCCGAGGCGAAATTATGAAAGGTTAGCGCCACCATCTGCGAGAAATGCGACATCGCCGCCTCGCCGCTGTAGCTCTGCCAATTGGTGTTGGTGGTGAAGCTCACCGCCGTGTTGAAGGCGAGATGCGGTTCGATCCCCGCATAGCCCTGTGGGTTTAGCGGCAGCACGCCCTGGAGCCGCAAGATGGCATAAGTGAACGCCAGTCCAGCGGAATTGAACAGCAGCATATGGACGGCGTAGCGCCGCCAGCCTTGGTCCACGTTGGGATCAATACCGGCAAGTCGATAGAAGCCTTGTTCCACTGGCCCGAGCACCAAGTGGAGCGGGGTGCGTCGTCCCTCATAAAGTGCGAATAGCCACAGCCCCATCGGCTTGGTGATCACGATCAGGGTCGCCAAGAATGCCGCAATCAGCAGCCAGCCTTGAATGGTCATGGCCCCCTCCCTGATCAGAACCGCTCGGGTCGCGCGAGCACGACCACAAGGTAGGCGAGCAGAAAGAGCGCCACCGCAGCGCCGAGCCAAAGATCGGGCGTCATTTCCATGCTCACAGCCCCTCGCACAGGCGCACATAGGCGAGGGTCAGCAACACCAGTCCGCCCACAACCGCGATCCACATCAGCTCAACCATGGCGACCTCCTTCACTGCGCGAGAAGGTCATGGATTGGCATCAAGATGCGAGACGGAATGCGGGGTCAGGACGTAAATTCGGCATAAAGTCGGAGGCTACTCGACGGACCGACGGGCTTGTCTGGCAGGGAAGTGGCGCAGATAACCCGCTAACGTGCGGTCCCGAAGGTCTGCCCATGCGCATCTTTCATCCCAAAGCGGTCAGACAGCTTTGGGCCAGACCTCGTCAGGCAGTAGTGCCCATGGGCATGAGAGGCGGTACAAGGCCGACCGCGACGGCACTGGGCGGCCCTATGGTAGTGCAAACGGCGAAACATACTCGTTATGTTTATCCTGCGCGGGGCACCAATTTTCGGCTACTTGGATATTCCTCTTGGCCCTGCCAGTCGCCAGGATCGAGCGGCAATGCGCACAAGGTAATCACAACGGCGATTTTCGCGAATCTATCCGCTGGGTAGGGCCGATTCAGTGGCAGCGCAGAGCAGCAGGTGGAGATGGCCTTTTGACCTGACGGAAGTCCAGTGGCCGGCGATCGAGCCGCAGCTGCCGGGCCACGGTTGGCGGCGTGAACCGTTCAATGCCTGAGCAGGATCCTGGTAGCCGCAGCAGCCGCGGCAGCGCGGTTCTCTACGCCGACCTTGATGAACACCTGCTCAAGATGCTTGTTGACCGTACGGGCTGAGATGTTGAGGATTTCGCTCATGTCCTTGTTGGACTTGCCGTGCGCGGTCCACAGCAGGACATCGGCCTCGCGCGGGGTCAAACTGAACGCCTCCTGCAGCATTTGCACCTCCATCCCGTCGGATGACCGCCGCAGTTCGAACAGCAGCGCGCCCGATCGCGTCGGCCCCAGCCGGACCAGATTGATCGTCGCCCCGCCGAGCTCCAGCGAGCGGGATGGTTGCGCCGCCGGATCCGCCGCCAGCGTAGTCAGCGCCTCGCCGAGCACATCGCGCTCCGCCGCGTTGAGGGCCTCCAACATCGTCTGCGCCTGTGGCGACGATAGCAGGATGGCCCCGCCCGCATCTGTGGTGATCAGCCGCTCCCGCGCACCATCGACGACCGACATCGCCCCTCGTGTAGTCCTCCCATTGGCGACATGGACGCGCATACGCGCCGCCAGCACCGCCAGCGACAGCGGCTTGGTCACATAGTCCACCCCGCCGGCGGCAAACCCAGCCACCACGTGATCGGGATCGGACAGGCCGGTCATGAAGATGACCGGCACATGCGCCGCCTCGGGCAGTGCCTTGATGCGGCGGCAGGTCTCGAAACCGTCCAACCCGGGCATGATCGCATCGAGCAGGATCAGGTCGGGGAAATCGTGGGAGAGCAGGGCGAGCGCGGCCTCGCCGGAGTCCGCCGCCGTGACCTCCAGGCCCTCGGCGGTGAGGAAGCCGGTAAGCAGTGCCCGCGCATCGGCATCGTCGTCGACGATCAGGACACGCAGGCTCATGGCGCGGCCCGTTCGGCCGGCTGGCCGGTATTGTCGAGATCGAGCAGCAGCGCCAGCCGCTCTATCAGTGTGGCGAGCTCGTATGGCTTGACCAGATAGTCGTCGTGCGGGTCGTCCGGCCGGCGGGCGCGCTGGAAATCGTGGACATTGGCCGAAACCATCAGGATGGCCAGGTCTTCGCCATGCGCCTCGCGCAGAATCCGCGCCGCCTGCCAGCCATCGATGCCGGGCATGGCGACGTCCATGATCACGAGCTGAGGGACCTGCCGGGCGCAGGCGGAAATGCCCGCCTCTCCCGATGCGGCGAATTCGAGCTCGAAGCCGAACGGGTGCAGCAGGTCGCGCAGCAGATCGAGGTGGGCCGGGTCGTCGTCCACCGCGAGGATTCGCGGCGGCGGGCCGGGCCTTCGCGGCAACGACAGCACCTGGCCGCGCCCGGCCGCCGGCGCCGAAGTTTCGAACAGGGCCATCTTGACGCGGAACACGCTGCCGGCGCCGGGGTCGCTGGTTACCGTCAATTGCCCGCCCATGACCTCGACCAGCAGGCGGGTGATGGTGAGGCCGAGACCGACGCCCGGCTGCCCGCTGACCGTGCCGATTCGCTCGAACGGTTCGAATATCCGCTCGAGATGTTCGGGCGCGATGCCGACGCCGGTGTCGCGCACGGCGAACTCCGCAACCGGATCGCGCCAGCGCACCTCCAGCCCGGCGGTGCCCGATGGCGTGTACTTGATCGCGTTCGAGGTCAGGTTGATCAGGATCTGGCGCAGTCGCTGGGGGTCGGCGAACACCCATTCGGGCAGGTTGCGCGGCCGCGCATAGTCGAACCCGATGCCCCGCGTCGTCGCCTGGATGCGGGCCATTCCGGCGATCTGCTCGAGCAGGTCTGGCAGGCTGACCGGAACCCGCGCCAGCCGCACCGAGCCATTCTCGATCCGCGAGACATCGACCAGCCCGTCGACCAGATCGCCGAGATGGGTCGCGCTGCGGCGGATCACCCGCACGGCATCGGCGACCGGCAGCGAAGGGTCCCGCTCCAGAAGTTGTGCGTAGCCGGAAATGGCATTGAGCGGCGTGCGGATTTCGTGGCTGATGCCGATGATATACCGGCTTTTGGCCAGGTTCGCGGCATCGGCTGCATTTTTCGCGCGCTGGAGTTCGGCATCGGTGCGGGCATGGGCCTCGATCTCGTCGAGCAGCATGGCCGACTGGCGCTCGGATTCCTCCTCCGCCGCGCGCTGGCTTTCGTGAGTGAGCACCAGGTACCAGACACCGAATGCCGCCACGGCGGCGAGCGCGATGAACACCGAGCCCAGCACGCTGCCGACCGTCAGGGGCACGCCGGTCGCCATCTGCTGCAGGTCGATCGTCACCAGCACGACGGCGAGGATCGCCAGCGTCAGCGCGTAGCCGAGCAGGAACCGGATGATCCGGGCATAGACCGATGGCGTCAGCGAGGCCGGCCAGGCGCGACCCAGCGCGGCGGCGACCTCGTTGACCGCCTGGGGCTTTTCCTTGCAGGCATCGTGGCATCGGGCTTCGAGCGTGCAGCACAGCGAGCAGATCGGCCCCTCGTAGACCGGGCAGAGCGCCATGTCGGGGGCTTCGAAGGCATTCTCGCAGACCTTGCAGTCGCAGGCTTCAACGCCGAAATCGTGTGGCTGGCGGGCGATATACCAGCGCCCGCGCGTCGCCAGCGCGATGAGGGGCGAAAGGACAAACGCCAGCCCCATGCCGACCAGCGGCGAAAACGCCCGCGCGCCTTCGCCGAAGGCGCCGAAGAAGCACAGGCTGGAGCCGATCAGCGAACCGATCATCGCGCCGACGCCGACCGGGTTGAAATCGTGCAGATAGGCGCGACGAAACTCGATGCCGCGCGGCGAAAGGCCAAGCGGCTTGTTGACCACGAGGTCGGCGACCACGGCGCCGAACCAGGCGACGGCAAAGTTGCTGTAGAGCGCCAGGACCCGTTCGACCACGGTCTGGATGCCGCTTTCCATCAGCATCAGCGCGATGATCGTGTTGAAGATCAGCCAAATGGCGCGGCCGGGATGGCGGTGGGTCAGGCGCGAAAAGAAGTTGGACGAGGCGATCGAGCCGGCATAGGCATTGGTGACATTGATCTTCAATTGGCACAGCGCGACGAACAGGCCGGTCAGCGCCAGGGCCAGCACCGGCGAGGCCGAAAGCCGCGAAAACACCAGGTAGTAGAGCATTGTCGCATTGGTCGCTGCCTGCTCGTTCATCCCGGCGCCCAGTGCCATGACCGCGAGGAACGAGCCGATGGCGATCTTGACCGCGCCGATGACGATCCACCCCGGCCCGGTGGCCAGCAGCGCCGTCCACCAGCGGACCCGCCCGACGCGCGCGCGCTCGGGCAGGAAGCGCAGGTAATCCACCTGCTCGCCGATCTGCGGCAGCAGCGAGAGGAACACCGCCAGCGCCGGGGCGAAGCCGCCCGCGAAACTGGCGCCTTTGCCCGGAAAATCCTGCCAGAGCGCGATCGCCCGGTGGCCGGCCGAGACGAGATAGAACAGCGGCGCCAGTTGCAGCAGCAACCACAGCGGCTGGGTCCAGTTCTGCCAGGCACTGATCCGGCGGAAGCCATAGCCGGCGATCGGGATGACCACCAGCGCGCTGATCACGTGGGCAATGGGCAAGGGCAGGCCGAGGCACAGGTTCAGCGCCGCCGAGAGGATCACCGCCTCGATGGCGAAGAGGATGAATGTGAAAGAGGCATAGACCGCCGAGGTGATCGTCGAGCCGAGATAACCGAAGCCCGAACCACGCGTCAGCAGGTCCATGTCGACGCCGTAGCGGGCGCCGTAGTAGCAGACCGGCAGCCCCGCCGCGAGGAACACCAGAGCCGCCGCCGCCAGCGCCCAGAGCGTGCTGGTGAAGCCGTAGTTGATCGTCACCGTCGCGCCGATCGTCTCGCAGGCGAGGAAGGCGATGGAGCCAAGTGCGGTGCCGCCGACCCAGGCCGGCGACCAGATGCGCGCCCGCCGCGCGGTGAAGCGCAGCGCGTAATCCTCCAGGGTCTCGTCGTTGACCCACTGGTTGTAGCTGCGCCGCGTGCCGACGATGCGCTGGCGGCGCACCGCCAGCCGGGCCTCGGTTCGCGCGACGCTCGCGTGGGGGGTGGGGTGCCGCAACAGAACTGCCTATGAAGCGTCAGCCGGTGCGCGCCGCCGGCCTGTCGCGAAGGCCTTGGCCATCGCCATGCCGATCCCCTGGAGCACGGCGCTGGTGGCGAGGAAGCCGATGACGAACCGCCACGGTGTCGCGCCATCCGGCGTTTCCAGCCCGTGGGCGAGGCCATGGCCGAAACCGAACAGACCCAGCGCGATCAGCGCGACCGGCAGTGGCGGGCACAGGCGAAGCAGCACGGCAGCGCCTAGGCCCAGAACCGATGCCATGACGAGGGTTTCGGCCAATGTCGCACCGATCCACGGCGCGGCGGCAAATCCGGCCAGCATCGCTGCGCAGAAACCCAGCGGCAGCGCCCATGCGCCACGTTGGGGCAAACGCGCCGCCCACGCCCCGGCCAGCAGCATCGCCGCGCAATGATCGACCCCGCTCAGCGGATGCAGCAGCCCGGCGGCAAAGCCGCCACCTTCGCCATGGCCCGGGTGAGCCCAGGCGACGGCCGGTGCAAGCGCGACTGCCAATGCGGCCAGGATCGAGGCAGGCTTTCTCATGGCAGGCTCCTTTCCGGCAATCCGCCGGCCGTGACGATGAACCGGGCAATTTCCGGCAGGCCGAGCCCCGCGCGCACCTGGGCGAAGACGAACGGCCGCTCCCCGCGCATCCGCCTGGCATCGCGGTCCATGACCTCGAGGCTGGCGCCGACCAGCGGCGCGAGATCGGTCTTGTTGATCACCAAGAGGTCGCTGCGGGTGATGCCGGGGCCGCCCTTGCGGGGTATCTTGTCCCCGGCGCTGACGTCGATCACATAGATGGTGATGTCGGCCAGCTCCGGGCTGAATGTGGCGGCCAGGTTGTCGCCGCCGCTCTCGATCAGGATCAGGTCCAGCCCCGGGAACCGCGCGTTGAGCTGGTCCACCGCGGCGAGGTTCATCGAGGCATCCTCGCGAATCGCCGTGTGCGGGCAGCCGCCGGTCTCGACGCCCAGGATGCGCTCGGGCGGCAGTGAGCCGGCGCGGGTAAGGAATTCGGCATCCTCGCGGGTATAGATGTCGTTGGTGATCGCGGCGAGGTTGTAGGCCTCCCGCAAGTGCCGGCACAAGGCATCCATCAGCGCGGTCTTGCCCGAGCCGACCGGCCCGCCGATGCCGACCCGCAGCGGACCGGACAGCGAGGCGGAGGGCGAAAGCTCGGGTGCAGGTGCGTTCATGTCCGGAACAGCCTCGTATACTGGGTTTCGTGGGCCATGCACGCCATCTCGGCCATCAGGGCCGCGCTGCCAAGCTGATCGAACGGATCGCCGTCCGGCAGGGCGACGACGGCGGCCACGGTCGCCAGCACGTCCTCCCGCAATGCTCGCAGCAGGCGCTGGCCATCGGTCTGCCCGAGCGGGACGAGGCGCTGCGCGGCGGACACGAGGTTGGCCAGCGCCCCATGGAGGAACGCCGTCAGTGCCGGCTCGGCGGCAATGCCGTGGCAGGCGAACAGCGCGGCCGACGCCACCGGATAGGTCAGTTCGTCGGGCGGGATATCGGCCATCAGGCGCGAATAGAGCGCGCCGGCCACGCCAAGGTCGGCGGTATCGCTGGCGATCCGGCGGAAGGCCAGGCCCTGGGCGCAGGCTTCCAGCCGCCGTTCGTGCCCGGTCTGGCTGGCATGGGCGAGTTCCGCCACTTGTGCCAGCCGGGCCGCGTCCCCGGCCTGCGCCGCGCGCCAGGCATGGTTGAACAGCACCGCGTCGTTCGCCAGCGCGCCATGATGCAGCGCCGCTGCGAGCCAGTCCCGCGCGCTGTCCCGGCAGCGCACATGCCCGGCTTCGACCGCCCATTCCAGGCCACCGGAGTGGGCGAAGGCGCCGATCGGCCAGGCCGGCGACATCCACGACATGAGGTCGAACAGGGCGGTGTCAGCCATGGTCGTGCCCATGATGCCCGTGCCCTCCGCCGGCATAGGCCCCGCCCTCGGGGTCGAACGGGGCGTTGATCGGATTGCAGCGCCCGCCCAGCCCAACGACCATCGCCTCGATGACATGATCGGCGCGGATGCGGATCGCGCCGCCACTGGGGCCGGGGAGCAACTGGGTCGGCAGGTGCCGGTTGCCGAGGTGCCAGGCAAGGCGGACGAGGCCGGCGGCATCCCCGGCGGTGATCTCCACCAGCGCCTCGTCCGCTGCCTGCACCATGACCCGGCTGCCGTCCTCCAGCACCAGCACGTCGCCACCGCGCAAATGCACCGCATGCGGCTGGTCGAGCAGCACCCGCGCGCCGGCCAGCGTCGTCAGCGCGATCCGGCGGCGGTTGCGATGGTCGAAATCGAGCACGAGGCTGTCCCCCGCCGCCTCGCCGCATTCCGCCTCGCCCTCTGCCGTGATCGCCGCAACCCGCTGCATGGCCCGCTCCGTCAATAGAGGAAATAGCGCTGCGCCAGCGGCAGCTCGCTCGCCGGCTCGCAGGCCAGCAGCTCGCCATCGGCGCGCACTTCGTAGGTTTCGGGATCGACGCGGATATCCGGCAGCGCGTCGTTGAGCTTCATCTCAGCCTTGCCGATGCCGCGCGTGTTCACCACCGGCAGCACCGTGCGCGAAAGCCCGAGCCGGCCGGCGATATCCGCCCCGGCCGCCGCCTGGCTGACAAAGCTGACGCAAAGTGGCGCCATAACGCGGCCATAACTGCCGAACATCGGCCGGCTGTGGACCGGCTGCGGCGTCGGGATCGAGGCATTGGCATCGCCCATCATCGCCTGCACGATCATCCCGCCCTTGATCACCAGATCCGGCTTGGCCCCGAAAAACGCCGGATTCCACAGCACCAGATCGGCGAGCTTGCCCGTCTCCACCGAACCGATCTCGTCCGCCAGCCCCTGCGCGATCGCCGGATTGATCGTGTATTTCGCGACATAGCGCCGAACCCGCCAATTATCCGAAAACGCACTGTCCCCCGCCGCCGCGCCGCGCTGCGCCTTCATCATGTGCGCGGTCTGCCAGGTGCGGGTAATGACCTCGCCGACCCGGCCCATCGCCTGGCTGTCCGACGAGAGGATCGAGAGCGCGCCGAGATCGTGCAGGAAATCCTCCGCCGCGATCGTCTCGCGCCGGATGCGGCTTTCCGCGAACGCCAGGTCCTCGGGGATCGACGGGTCGAGGTGATGGCAGACCATCAGCATGTCGAGATGCTCGTCGATGGTATTGACGGTGAACGGCATCGTCGGGTTGGTGGATGAGGGGATGACGTTGGCGAAGCCGGCGAGGCGGATGATGTCCGGCGCATGGCCGCCGCCCGCGCCCTCGGTGTGAAAGGCATGGATCGTGCGGCCCTTGAATGCGGCGATCGTGTCCTCGACGAAACCGCTCTCGTTCAATGTGTCGGTGTGGATCATCACCTGCACGTCCATCGCGTCCGCCACCGAGAGGCAGCAGTCGATCGCCGCCGGGGTCGTGCCCCAGTCCTCGTGCAGCTTCATCGCACAGGCGCCGGCCTCGACCTGCTCGACCAGCGCCTCGGGCCGGCTGGCATTGCCCTTGCCGGCGAAGCCGAGGTTGATCGGCAGGCCTTCCGCCGCCAGCAGCATCCGCTGGATATGCCAGGGGCCGGGGGTGCAGGTGGTGGCATTGGTGCCCGTGGCGGGGCCGGTGCCGCCGCCGATGAAGGTGGTCACCCCGCTGGCCAACGCCTCTTCCACCTGCTGCGGACAGATGAAATGGATATGTGCATCGATGCCGCCGGCGGTGAGGATCTTCCCTTCGCCGGCGATGATCTCGGTGCCGGGGCCGATGACGATGTCCACGCCGGGCTGGATGTCGGGATTGCCGGCCTTGCCGATGGCGGCGATGCGGCCGTCCCGCAGGCCCAGGTCCGCCTTGTAGATGCCGGTCCAGTCGAGGATGACGGCGTTGGTGATCACCGTATCGGCCGCGCCCTCGGCCCGCGTCGCCTGGCTCTGGCCCATGCCGTCGCGGATGACCTTGCCGCCGCCGAACTTGACCTCCTCGCCGTAGAGCGTGCGGTCGGCCTCGATCTCGATCACCAGATTGGTGTCGCCGAGACGCAGACGATCGCCCACGGTCGGCCCGAACATCTGGGCATAGGCGGCGCGGCTCATGCGATAGGCCATCAGGGCTGACCTCCCGCCGGGAGGTCGCCCATGACCGCGCCCTGGAAACCGATCACGCGGCGCCCGCCTCGCAGCGGCACCAGCATGACCACGCGCGCCTGGCCCGGCTCGAAGCGGACGGCGGTGCCGGCGGGAATGTCCAGCCGCTGGCCGAGCGCGGCCGCGCGATCGAACACGAGGCCGTGGTTGGCCTCGGCGAAATGGTAGTGGCTGCCGACCTGCACAGGCCGGTCGCCGGCATTGGCCACCCGCAGTTCGGTGACCGGCAGCCCGGCGTTCAGCTCGATCTCGCCATCGGCGGGGAGCAATTCGCCCGGCACGAGGGGCTCAGCGGATCGGGTCATGGACACTCACCAGCTTGGTGCCATCGGGGAACGTCGCCTCCACCTGCACGTCCTGCAGCATTTCGGCGACCCCGCTCATCACCTGTTCGCGGCTGACGACATGGGCGCCCGCCTCCATCAGCTCGGCGACCGAGCGACCGTCGCGCGCGCCTTCGAGCACGAAATCTGAAATCAGCGCGACGGCTTCCGGGTAGTTGAGCTTGACCTGCCGTTCGAGCCGGCGACGGGCGACCATCGCCGCGACGGCGAGCAGCAGCTTGTCCTTTTCACGCGGGGTCAGTTGCATGTCAGCACCTCCACACGCGGGGGAGCGGGCGCCCGTCCCGCAGGGCCGACAGGGCCAGCGCGATGTCGTGGCGCAGGACCTGCCCGTCCGGGGCGACGAGACGGGCCGCCAGCAGCCCGTTCCACTGGCTGGCGGCGTGAGTGCCGCGCGCAACGGAGAGCGCTTCGCGCAGCGGTTCGAGCAGCCGGGCAGCGTCCGGCCCGGCATGGACGACGACCGCCATGGCGCGCGCGCCGTGGCCGATTGCCGCCCGGTCCATCAGTGCCGCGATATCGCCCTCCAGCCGCAGTGCGTCGGCATAGACCAGCCGGCCGGCGCGCCAGATGCGCAGGCAATCGCGCAGCCGCGCGCGCCGCAACTCCTCACCCATCGCGGTGCGGCCGAGAATCAGCGCCTCGACGCCGAGGAAGGTGACGTTTTCCGCCAGCAGCACGCGAGTCTCGCGGTGCAGGTCGCAGCGATCGAACAGGATGGTTTCCTGAGGCAGCCATTCGGCATGGGCACCTTCGGCGACGTCGATCCGGGTGGCGATTTGGGCCGGGGCGCGACCGGCAAGGACGCGATAGACCTTTTCGGCCGCCTGGGTCGTCGCGGTCGCGCGGGTACCGGCGCCCCAGGCGAGCGATTGCGCCAGCCGGTCGCCGCCGACCACGCCTCCGGCGGTGTTGATCAGCACCGCGCAGGGGGCCTCGGCTTCGCTTTCGCGCCGGGGCAGGCGGACGCGCAATCCGCCAGACTGGAACGAGCGCGCGAGATGTGTCGCGGCGCCGCGCCGGGCGAAGGCGAGGTCGAGTTGGCCGGAAAGAGGTGTTTCTTGCGGCAACGCAGCATGGGTCGACCGGTTGATCGTCGCCCGGAGTTCCCGATGATCGCTGTAAACTGCGCGGTGCACGCCCTGGCTGCCTCCTGATTGCGGGATCATGCCCGAATGGCGGCCATTTTCAACAGGTCTCGGCATGGTCCCATGGGGTATTTGACGTATGGACAAGTGTGTCCTTGAGCGGACCGGAAGCCGGGCCTGCCGCACCGGGGCGACCTACGTCAAATGCCCCATGGCGCGATCTTGATGCGCTGCACAATCATGTGATCCGTCAACCGGGGGGTGGCAACGGGGCAGTGGCCCGGGCCGTCCGGAGCATGTGTTCAACGCTAGAAAGGACCATCCAGACATGACGGCCAAATCGAAACGGGTTTCGTTCCTCGCCGCGGCGCTCGCCTGCACCGCGCTGGTCTCGGCCTGCAAGAAGGGCGAGGACGCGAGCGGCGGTGGCGACGTCAAGGTCGGCGTGCTGCATTCGCTGTCAGGCACGATGGCGATCAGCGAGGTGACGGTAAAGAACGCCACCCAGCTCGCCATCGACGAGATCAACGCGGCGGGCGGGGTCATGGGCAAGAAGATCACTCCGGTGGTCGAGGACGGCGCCTCCGATCCGGCGATTTTCGCCCAGAAGGCGGCGAAGCTGATCACCAGCGACGGCGTCGCCACCGTGTTCGGCGGCTGGACCTCGGCCAGCCGCAAGGCGATGCTGCCGGTGTTCGAGAAGAACGCCAACCTGCTGTGGTATCCGGTGCAGTTCGAGGGCAACGAATGCTCGCCCAACATCATGTATTCAGGCGCCCAGCCCAACCAGCAGATCCTGCCCGCCTATGACTGGGGCAAGGAGAAGGGCTACAAGAAGTTCTTCCTGGTCGGCTCCGACTATGTCTTCCCGCGCACCGCCAACCTGATCCTCAAGACCCACATCGCCAAGGACGGGCTGACGCTTTCGGGCGAGGAATACCAGCCGCTCGGCGGCACCGAGTTCTCCGGCGTGATCGGCAAGATCAAGGCGGCGCACCCCGACGTGATCTACTCGACGCTCAACGGAGACAGCAACGTCGCCTTCTTCAAGCAGATGGCCGCCGCCGGGCTTTCGCCCAAGGTGCTGCCGATCATGTCGTTCTCGATCGGCGAGCAGGAAGCGATGTCGATGGGACCGAGCCTGGTGGAAGGCGGCTATGCCGGCTGGAACTACTTCCAGACGCTCGACAACCCGGAGAACAAGAAGTTCGTCGAAGCCTACAAGGCCAAGTTCGGCAAGGACGCGGTGATCACCGACCCGATGGTCCACGGCTATCTCGACGTCTATGTCTGGAAGGCTGCGGTCGAAAAGGCGCAGAGCACCGACCCGGCCAAGGTCCGCGCCGCGGCCGTCACGCTTGACGCGATCCCGACGCCGCTCGGCACGGTCAAGTTCGTCGACAACAACAGCCTCGTCCAGACTGGCTACATCGGCGAGTCGATGCCGGACGGCCAGTTCAAGATCCTGTGGTCCTCGAAGGGCACGATCCAGCCCGATCCCTACGATCCGGCGACCTTCCCCGGCAAGACCTGCAAGATCACCTGAATGCCCGGACGGGGCCTCGCCCCGTCCCACTTCGTGCGGGTGGACCGCCTCCTGTCCCGGCCAGCGAGCCCTTGGCCGGGACAGGACCTCCGTCCTCTGGCACCGTTCGCAAGGATCGACGATGGACGCCGCATTCCTGACCGGCCAGCTGTTCAACGGCTTTTCGGTCGCCTCACTCTACATTCTCGCCGCCCTCGGCCTGGCGCTCAGCTTCGGGCTGATGCGGGTGATCAACATGGCGCATGGCGAGATCCTGATGCTCGGCAGCTATGTCGCCTATGTGGTGATGCGGCTGGTCCCGGGCCCGCTGGGCTTTCCGGCGGCGATCGTTGCGGCTTTCGTGGTGGCCGGGCTGTTCGGCGCGTCCTTGGAAGTGACGCTGATCAGCCGGCTGACGGCGCGTCCGCTCGATACCCTGCTCGCCACCTGGGGGGTCAGCCTGATCCTGCAGCAGGCAGCGCGCGACCTGTTCGGCGCCACCGGGGTCTCGGTCACCGCGCCGGGCTGGCTCGACGGCGGGCTGACGTTCGGCGGGCTGCAACTGCCGAATGCGCGGCTGTTCATCCTGCTGCTCGCCGCGCTGGTGCTGGCCGGACTGGCGGCGATTCTGCGCTTCACCCGCGTCGGCCTGCTTGTCCGCGCGGTCAACCAGGACCGGCCGACCGCCGCCGCCATGGGGGTCAACGTTCGCTTGGTCGATTGCTTCGTATTCGCGCTCGGCGCCGGCGTCGCCGGGCTGGGCGGGGTGGTGTTGGCGCTGCTCGGCCCGGTCACGCCGACGGTCGGCTCGGGCTACATCGTCACCGCCTTCCTGGTGGTGATCCTCGGCGGCCTCGGCTCGATCCTCGGCACGACGCTCGCCGCGCTGATGATTGGCCTGCTGATGGCGCTGACGCAAGTCGTCGTCGGGGTCAGCTTCGCCCAGGTCCTGACCCTGGTCTTCGTCGTCCTGTTCCTCCAGTTCCGGCCGCAGGGGGTGATCGCCATCCGCTCCCGCGCGCTCGATGCCGAATAAGGGAGCGCCGGCGATGTCCCATGTCCTCTCCGTCAAGGCCGCCGGCCCGGCGCTGGCGATCGCCCTGGCGATCGGTGCGCCATGGCTGCTTTCCGCCTACGATCTCAACCTGATGTCGCGCTTCCTGGCGCTGTCGCTGACCGCGATGGGGCTGGTGCTGATCTGGGGGCAGGGCGGTGTGCTCAGCCTGGGGCAGGGGGTGTTCTTCGGCATCGGCGGCTATGCGCTGGCGATGAACCTCAAGCTGGCCGATCTCGGCCCGGCGGAACTGCCCGACTTCATGGTGTGGAGCGGGCTGAAGGCGCTGCCCTGGTGGTGGGCGGCATCGCGCTCGCCGCTCGTGACGGTGCTGGCGGTGCTGACCGTGGCGCCGGCGCTGGCCGCCCTGTTCGGCTGGGCGGTGTTTCACCGGCGCATCGGCGGGGTCTATGTCGCGCTGATCACCCAGGCACTGGCCCTGGCTTTCGCGACCCTGCTGATCAGCCAGCAGGGCAGCACCGGCGGGTTCAACGGCCTGACCGATTTCCACAGCCTGTTCGGCATGAACCTCAACCGCCCGGCTACCGCGACGGTGCTCTATTTCGTCACGCTGCTGGTGGTCATCGCCGCCTGGGCGGGGATGGCCTGGCTGCTCGGTGGGCGCTTCGGCCAGATGCTCCGCGCCGCGCGCGACGGTTCGAACCGGCTGCGCTTTCTCGGTCATGATCCCGCGCCATACAAGATCGTCGCCTTCGCGCTGGCGGCGCTGCTGACGAGCGTTTCGGGGGCGCTGTTCACGCTCCACGCCGGGGTGGTTTCGCCGGCGCTGGTCGGCGTCGTGCCGTCGATCGAAATGGTGATCTGGGTCGCGGTCGGCGGGCGCGAGAGCCTGGCCGGGGCGATTGCCGGCACGCTGCTGGTGAACTTTGCCAAGGACAAGGTCTCCACCGCCCTGCCGGAGCTGTGGCTCTATGGCCTTGGTGCCATGTTCATCCTCGCGGTGACGGTGCTGCCGCGCGGGCTGGCCGGGCTGGTCGAGATGCGCTGGCGCGGCAAGCAGGACGTGGTTCCCGAGCCGGCCGACGACGACCCCGATGCCCTGGTCCCGGAGACAGCGCCATGACTACCGACGTTCTCGCGGAAGTACCGCTGCTCGAAATGCGCGAGGTCGTCGTCGACTACGATGGCTTCAAGGCAGTCGACCATCTCTCGCTCAGCATTCCGCCGGGCAGCATGACGGTGGTGATCGGCCCGAACGGGGCCGGCAAGTCGACGATGTGCGACGCGGTGATCGGCCGGGTCCGCCCGACTTCCGGCCAGGTGCTGCTGCGCGGCAGGCCCATTCATGGCGAGGCCGAGCACGCCATCGTCGCGCACGGGGTGTGCCGCAAGTTCCAGACGCCGGGCGTGCTGGTTTCCGCCTCCGTATTCGACAACCTGGTGATCGCCGCCACGCGCGACCGGCGCTGGTGGAAAAGCTTGACCCGCAAGGGCGAGCCGGCCGCGCTGGCCCGGGCCGAGGAGATCCTGGCGCTGGTCGGCCTTGCGGACAAGCGCGAGACGCTCGCCGGCAACCTCTCGCATGGAGAGAAGCAGTGGCTGGAGATCGGCATGGTGGTCGCCACCGATGCCGAGCTGCTGCTGCTCGACGAGCCGACCGCCGGCATGGGCGCGGCCGAAAGCACGCGCACGGCAGAGATCGTGCGCGGGCTGGTCGGCCGCCATGCGGTGCTGGTGATCGATCACGATATCGACTTCGTCAGCCAGCTCGGCGGCCATGTCGTCGTGCTGCATCAGGGGCGGCTGCTGCGCGAAGGCACGCTGGCCGAGATCCGCGCCGACGAGGAAGTTGCGGCCATCTACCTCGGGAGGGCGAAATGACCGACCTTCTCAACCTCCGCGCGCTCGGCGCCGCCTATGGCCGGGCGGAAGTGTTGTGGGACGTCGCGCTCGACATGAAGGCCGGCGATTCCGTCACTGTGCTGGGGCGCAACGGGGTCGGCAAGACGACCCTGCTCAAGACCATCATGGGCCAGGTCAGGGCAAGCGCCGGCCATGTCTACTGGCATGGCGACGACGTGACCGAGCTGCCGCCGCACCGGCGGGCGCGCGCCGGCATCGGCTTCGTCCCCCAGGGCCGGCATGTGTTCCCGCACCTGACCGTGCGCGAAAACCTCGAGGTCGGCCTTTCCGCGCTGGCCGGCAAGACGGTCACCGGGCCGCGCGGCGTGCCAGACATGGTGTTCGAGCTGTTTCCCAAGCTCGCCCAGATCGCGGAGCGCAAGGCCGGCGTTCTCTCCGGCGGCGAACAGCAACAGCTCGCCATCGGCCGCGCGCTGGCCGGGCGGCCGGAGCTGCTGCTGCTCGACGAGCCGACCGAGGGCATCCAGCCGAACATCGTCCAGCAGATCGAGGATGCGCTGATGCGGGTGCGCCGCGAACTCGGCGTGGCGATCCTGATCGTCGAGCAGAACCTGGACTTCGCCTGGGCCTTCGCCGACCGCTTCATCGTCCTGCAGCGCGGCCGGGTGGTGCGCGACGGGCTGACCGCGGCGCAAGGCGCCGACGCGGTGGCGGCGCTGATCCATGTCTGAGGTCGCGATCCCCGGCTCAGCCTGGCGGCACGGTCAGCGCGCAAAGCTCCTCGAAGCTCGCCTCGACCAGGGTCACGTGCTGCAGCATGGCCGCATGGGCAGCGGTGGCGTTGCCCGAAAGCACGGCACGCACCACGGCATCGTGCTCGGCATGGGAGCGCGCCGGGCGTCCTTCGATGGCGAACTGAGCGCGGCGGAACGGCGCGAGCCGGCGCCGCGTGCCCGCCGCCATTTCCGCCAGGACCGGGTTGTGGGCGCCAGCATAAAGCATCGTGTGAAATGTCTGGTTGGCATCGGCAAAGGCGTCCACCTCGCCGGATTCGGCGAGGTGTGCCATAGCTTCGTGGTGCGATTGCAGGCGCCGCCGCTCGGTCGGCGCCATCGAGATGGCAGCGAGGCGGGCGCAGGTCGCTTCCAGTTCGCCCATCGCCACGAACAGCTCTTCCAGTTGCGCCGGGGTAACGCTGGCGACAATCGCGCCCCGCCGGGGGCGGATCTCGATCAGGCGGGAGCTTGCCAGTTCGCGCAACGCCTCCCGCACGGGAGTGCGCGAGACGGCGTAGCGCGTGGCGAGATACTGCTCGTCGAGCTTTTCGCCGGGTGTGAACTCGCCAGCGAGAATCGCCCTGGCCAGATCGTCCACCAATCTGCCGGCCACCGTATCGTCCGCCACCTTTGTAACCACTTCTCGCAAATGGCGGCGCCCGCTTCGGGCCGCACGATCAACGCTTTGCCTACAAACGTGGCACAATGAGGACAACTGCATTGCATAATCAATAATTGTATGCAAAATTATACCATCGCATACAAAGTGGGGCAACGCCGCCAGGGCGGCGGATGCGAAAAACGGGGGATGTCTGGGCGCAATCCAATGAGGGAGCGACCAGATATGCGTATTTCCAGAGTGATCATGTCCGCCGCCGCGCTGTGCGGCTTTGCCGGTGCCGCCCATGCCGAGGACGGCGCCTGGACGTTGCACGGCTTCGGCGATGTCTCGGTCAAGAACGACTATGTCACCCCTCGCGGGGTTGTCGTCACCACCAAGGGGGCGATGGTGCACTTGGTCGACGGACTGTCGGCCACCAGTCCCGGCGGCGTCACCGTATTCGCCACGACTTTCGTTGCGCTGAACCCGGGCTATGGCGACGGCAACAAGGAAGTGTTCAATGAGTTCGACTGGTCGGCCGGCGTCAGAGTGCCGCTGGCCAAACGCGTAACCGGCTCCGTCGAATACATGCACTGGACTTTCCCCAACGGCTTTCCGCACGACCAGCACAATCTCGAATTCACGGTGAGCTACGCAGACGAGCCATCGGGCAAGATTTCGATCAATCCTTACGCCAAGCTGTTCCTGGCGGTCAGCTCGAAATCCTCGACGGTCGTCTTCGGCAAGCCTCAGGGCACCGGCTATATCCAACTAGGGGCGACCCCGACCTACAAGGATGCGGCGTTCACCCTGACAGCGCCGACCTGGATCTCGGTCGGCCCGAAAAGTTTTTGGGTGGACGACGCAAAGCTCGCCACGGTGACTTCCCTGGTGCCCGGCGGTCACCGCAGCAATCTCGGCGTGTTTTCCACCGGTCTCAGGGCATCAACTCCTCTGACGTTCCTCAAGGGACCTGCCGGTATCAGCCTCTACGGCTTTGGCCAGTGGTACCACTTGTTCAACGACGGCCTGGTGGCGGGCAAAATCGTGTTGAACAGCGGCGATCACAAGCGCGACCAATTCGTCTTCGGCGCAGGCCTCAGCCTCGGCTTCTGATAACCAGACGGCCCGGGTTCGCCCGGGCCGTTCCTTCCGCCAGACGGGGAGACGCGTGATGATCCCGATCCCGGCCCAGCCTTACGAATTCGCCTTCGACCCGGCGCACGCCGCCCTGCTGATCATCGACATGCAGCGCGATTTCGTCGAGCCGGGCGGGTTCGGCGCGGCATTGGGCAACGATGTTGGCCAGTTGCGAGGCGCCATCGCCCCGCTTCAGGCATTGCTGGCGGCGGCCCGGGCGGCAGGGCTATTCGTCATGCACACCCGTGAGGGGCACAAGCCGGACCTCTCCGACCTGCACGAGACCAAGCGCCTGCGCGGGCGCGGGGCGACGACGATCGGCGACGAAGGCCCGATGGGCCGCATCCTGGTGATCGGTGAGCCCGGCCACGACATCATCCCCGAACTCTACCCCGTCCCCGGCGAGCCGGTGATCGACAAGCCCGGCAAGGGGGCATTCTACAACACGGAACTGGCGGATATCGGCGCCGAGCGCGGCATCAGCCAGCTCATCGTCTGCGGCGTCACCACCGAGGTCTGCGTCCACACCACCGTGCGCGAGGCCAACGATCGCGGCATCGAGTGCCTCGTCCTGTCGGACTGCACGGCCAGCTACTTTCCCGAATTCCACGAAACGGCCCTGCGGATGGTCGCCGCGCAAGGCGGCATCTTCGGCTGGGTCGCCGATTCCGAGGCCGTGATCGCGGCGCTCACCGCACCGGCGGTTCCGGGGGCATGACGAAAAAGGGGAGCACGACATGACGAGCAAGACGACTGCGGCACCCGCCGCGATACCCTGGTGGACACCGGGCGACTGGAACGCGTTCTTCGGCTTCGGCACCAATATCCTCGTCAACGTGCTGGTGCTGACCGGCCTGCTCCGCTTCGTGCTCAAGCTGCCGGACCCGATCATCTTCGGCCGCATCCTGCCGGCACTCGGCCTGATGCTGTTCCTCAGCACCGTCTACTACGCGTGGCTGGCGCGCAAGCTGGCGCTCGCCACCGGCCGGCGCGACGTCTGCGCCCTGCCTTCGGGCGTCAGCGTGCCGCACATGTTCGTCGTCACTTTCGTCGTCATGCTGCCGGTCCTGCTCAAGTCGGGCGATCCGCTGGAAGCCTGGGGCGCCGGCCTGTCCTGGGTGTTCGTGCAGAGCTTCGTGCTGATGGTCGGCGGCTTCGTCGCCCCGGTGATCCGCCGGATCACGCCGCGCGCGGCCCTGCTCGGCTCGCTGGCGGGCATTTCGCTGACCTTCATCTCGCTGAGCCCGGCGGCGCAGCTCTACATGGCGCCGATCATCGGCGTCGTCTGCCTAGCGGTCATCCTGACGAGCTGGCTCGGCAACTACCGCTATCCCGGCGGCATCCCCGGCGGCCTGATGGCGATCATTGTCGGTTCGGCCATCGCCTGGGGTGCCCAGGCGCTAGGCTACGACATCGGCGGGATCGGGCCCGACAAGGTTTCGGGCGCGCTTGCCGATTTCGGCTTCCACGTGCCGCTCCCGGCGCTGGCGCCGCTGCTCGCGGGGTTCAAATATATCGGTGTGATTCTCGTCACCGCGATCCCGTTCGGCATCTACGACCTGGTTGAGGCGATGGACAATGTCGAGAGCGCGGAGGCCGCCGGCGATCACTTCCCGACGACCCGGGTCTTGACGGCGGACGGCGCGATCAGCCTGGTCGGCTGCCTGATGGGCAACCCGTTCATCAACGCGGTCTACATCGGCCACCCCGGCTGGAAGGCGATGGGCGGCCGCACCGGCTATTCGGCGGCGACCGGGGCGCTGATGCTGGTGCTCACCTGGTTCGGCGTTGTCGCGCTGATGATGGCGATCATCCCCGCGGTCGCGCTGCTGCCGATCCTGCTCTACATCGGCATGCTGATCGGCGCCCAGGCGTTCCAGGAAAGCCCGCACAAGCACGCACCGGCGGTGGTGCTCGCGGTGATCCCCAATGTCGCCGCCTGGGGCCTGACCCAGATCAACAACGCGCTTGGCGCGGCGGGCACCGATGCCGGCAAGGTTGGGCTCGACGCGCTCGCCAACCACGGGGTGCTGTACCAGGGTCTCCAGGTGCTCGGCTCTGGCGCGACACTGGGTGGGATCATCCTCGGCTCGATCGCGGTGATGATCATCGAGGGGCAGTTGCTGAAAGGGGCCGCCTTCGCGCTGGCGGGCGCGGTTCTGACCTTCGTCGGGCTGATCCATTCCGAAGCGATCGGCTTCGGACAGTCTCCGGCGGTGGCGGCCGCCTATCTGGTCGTTGCCGGGTTCCTGGCAATCCTGTCGCGCCGGGAGCAGATCGTGCACGAGGTCGAGGAAATCCTCCACCACCATGCGGTCGAGCCTGCGGAATGACCGGACCGGACGGCGGGCGGGTCGATGGCGAAACGGTCCGGCAGCTTGCCCGGCTGTCTGGGCTGACACTGGAGCCCGACCATGTCCCCGGCGTGATAGCAGCCCTCGACACCCTGCTGGGGCAGGCGGCGCTGCTGTTCGATCCGCCGCTCGACCCTATGGTCGAGCCGGCGCCGGTATTCCGCGCATGATGCTGCCGGTGACAAGCTCCGCCGCGCACAGCGGCGCCCGGCAACGGGCGCAGGCGGTGCGCGGCGGACTGGTCTCGGCGCGAAGCGAAATCGAGGCACTGTTCGAACGCATCGCCGGCGCCAATCCCGGCCTCAACTGTTTTACCCGGCTGCTGCCGGAGCGGGCGCTGGCGGCGGCGGCGCGGATCGACGCAATGGTTGCCGCCGGGCACGATCCGGGGCCGCTGGCCGGCGTGCCGTTCGGCGTCAAGGACAACTACGATGTAGCCGGCCACGTGACCCTGGCCGGGTCCATCGTCAACCGGGCGCGCCCGCCGGCGGCCGAGGACGCCCTGCTGGCGCGCCGGCTGGAGGCGGCGGGCGCGATCCTCGTCGGGGTCCAGAACATGGACGAACTGGCCTACGGCTTCACCACCGAGAATGCGCATTATGGCCCGACGCGCAATCCGCTGGACCAGGCGCGCAGCGCCGGCGGCTCTTCCGGCGGCTCGGCGGCGGTAGTGGCGGCCGGGCTGTGCGACCTGGCGCTCGGCACGGATACCAACGGCTCGATCCGGGTGCCGGCGTCGTTCTGCGGGATTTTCGGGCTGAAGCCGACATTCGGCCGACTGCCGCGCACCGGCACGTTTCCTTTCGTGCACGACCTCGACCATCTCGGCCTGTTCGCCCGCGAAGTGGGCGATCTCGCCATGGCGTACGACACCGTGCAGGGCCACGACGAGGGGGATGCTGCCTGCGCGCCGCACGCTGTGGAACCGTGTCTCCCGGCGCTGGCGCAGGAGGGGGAGCGGCCCCTGCGGGTGGCGGTGCTGGCGGGTTGGTTCGACGACCTTGCCGACGACCAGGGCCGCGCCGCCGTTGCCGTGGCGGCTGCCGCCCTTGGCGCGCAGACGCGACTGAGCCTGCGCGGCGCGGCACGCGCACGCGCTGCCGCGTTCGTGCTGACCAGCGCCTCGGGCGGCAACCTGCACCGCGCGGATCTGCACGCGCGGGCAGGGGATTTCGATCCCGCGACTCGCAGCCGCCTGCTGGCTGGGTTGCTGCTGCCGGCGGACGTGATCCTGCAGGCGCAACGCTGCCGCGCGGAATTCCGCGAGGAGGTGCTGGCCGCCTTCGCCGACCACGACATCCTGCTGGCGCCGGCGACGCCTTGTACGGCGCCGCTGCTGGGGCAGGAGACGATCCGGGTCGACGGGCGCGATGTCCCGTCGCGGCCGAACATCGGCCTCCTGACCCAGCCGATCAGTTGCATAGGCCTGCCGGTCGTGGCGGTGCCGGTGCGCAACGGGACCCTGCCGATTGCCGTGCAGGTGATCGCCCCGCCGTGGCGCGAAGATCTTGCCTTGCGCGCGGCGGCATTGCTCGAGCGCGCCGGGGTGGCGCGCGGTCATGGAGACGCCGATGCTGATCAATGATCCGGTGGTGCTTGCAGAGGTCGAGGCGGCGTTCGCCGCCTATGAGCGGGCGCTGATGGAGAACGATCTCGACGCGCTCGATGCCCTGTTCTGGCCGACAGACGAAGTCGTGCGGATCGGGCCGGGCCAGAATCTCTATGGCATCGAGGCCATCCGTGCGTTTCGCGCCAATCGCGCCGGTGGCTCGCCCCAACGTCGCCTGCTCTCGGTCAGGATCACCACCTTCGGGGACAGATTCGCGGTCGCCAATGCCGAGTTCCAGCGCGAGGGCGGGGCGGCGCCGGGACGGCAGAGCCAGACCTGGGTGCGGTTCGATCCTGGCTGGCGCGTGGTCTCTGCCCACGTCTCGATGCTGGGGGAGGGGCATTGACTCAAGGAGGCGGCGCGCTGCCGCCCGTGCTGGGCCTTGCCGAAGTGCGCGCCCTCTATGCGCGCGGCATGGCGCCAGCCGATCTCTTCGCCGCGCTGGACCGACGCATCGATGCCGCCGACCCGGCCGTGTTCATCACCCGCAGCAGCCCGGCGATGATCGCCGGGGCCATCGCCGCGCTGCTGGCGCGGGCGCCGGAGTCGAACAGCCTGCCGCTGTGGGGCGTGCCGTTTGCCGTCAAGGACAATATCGATGTCGCCGGCCTGCCGACGACCTGCGCCTGCCCGGCCTTTGCCCGGATGGCAGACGAAGATGCGGCGGCGGTGGCACGGCTGATCGAGGCGGGTGCGATCGTGATCGGCAAGACCAACCTCGACCAGTTCGCCACCGGGCTCAACGGCACCCGGACACCTTATGGCGTGCCACGCAGCGTGTTCAGCCACGCCCATATCTCCGGCGGCTCGAGTTCCGGCTCTGCGGTGGCGGTGGCAGCCGGCCTGGCGTGCTTTGCGCTGGGCACGGACACCGCCGGGTCGGGCCGGGTGCCGGCGGCGCTCAACAACATCGTCGGGATCAAGCCGACTCCCGGGCTGGTCAGCACCCGCGGCATGGTGCCGGCGTGCGCCAGCCTGGATTGCCTGTCGGTCTTTGCCCTTTCCGTGGCCGATGGCACAACCGTACGCCAGTTCGTCGAAGGGTTCGACCCGCGTGACCCCTGGTCCCGGCCGGCCGGCGAGACGGTCGCGCCACTGCCGGCGGACCTGCGTATCGGCGTGCTAGCGCCGTCCGATCGCGAATTTCTCGGCAATGCGGACAACGCCCGGCTCTATGCCGAAGCCATCGCCCGCAGCGGCGCGGCACCCGTCGAGATCGACTATTCGCCATTCCGCGAAACCGCCGCGCTGTTGTACGAAGGGCCATGGGTAGCGGAGCGGCTGGAGGCCTTCGCTACGTTCGGCCTGCCAGACAGCGTACTCGATCCGGCGCTGGCGCCGATCTTTGCACGCGCGAGGGAATTTTCGGCGGTCGACGCATTCCGTGGCTTCCACCATCTCCAGGCCTTGCGCCGGCAGTGCGCGGTCGAGCTCGCCCGGGTCGATCTCTTGCTGCTTCCGACCGTCCCGGCGACTTTCACCATCGCCGAAATGCAGGAAGCGCCGATCGCGCGCAACGCGGCGCTCGGCCTCTATACCAATTTCTGCAATCTTCTCGGATTGGCGGCCATCGCGATACCAGCAGGGTTCGACAGTCTCGGCCTGCCTTTCGGCGTCACCCTTGTCGGTCCAGGAGGAAGCGACCATGCTCTTGTCCCGCTCGCGCACCGCCTGCATACCGGTGCCCGCTGTGGCGCGGGCACCGCGCTCGATTTCTTGCCGCCAAGCCCACCGGCGTGGAACTCGGGCGACACTTGGTCTGAGTCCCGCAATTTCTTCCGGATTTGAGCAGAGTCCGGCTCGTGATGACGTTTCCGGTTTAAAAGGTTGAGCGGTGAGGCCTGACCTATTTCTTCCAGCCTGTGAGCAGCCCCTGAATTTCTGGACAGAGGCGATGCGGGACATTGCGGATCGCACAGGGGCGGCGCGGCCGCGCCGCCCCCAACGGTCTCACGCGCCGGAAATGAACTTCTCCGCAAAGCGCGAAATCATGTCGTGCTTTTGCTGGAGCGTGCGATCCACGCCGTCCTGCCATAGCATCACCTGCAAATGGCCCACCCCGCTGCCCTCTTCCAACCTGCGGACTTGGCCGACGTCGGCAAGCTCGCAGCCGAGGATCATCTTGCGGTCATACTGACCGGTCAGGCCATGTTCCGCTCGGACCTGATCGATCAAGGCGAATTCGGCCAGGGTCTGCGGATCGAGGGGGCTATCGGGGTCGGCGACGTGGCGCATCGGCATGTAGCCGTCGTAGAAAGCAGCGCGGCGTGCGGCGGGCAGCGAGTGTCCGCCGAGCCACATTGGAATGGGCTTCCTTGGAACAGGGAACATGCCGCTGCGGGGAAAGTCGAAGAATTCGCCGTGGAACTCGGCATAGCCGTCTTTCCAGAAATCGCGGATGATGGGCAGCATCTCCTCCATGCGCTTGCCGCGCGTGTGGAAGTCCTGTCCGACCGCCTCGAATTCTTCCTTGAGCCAGCCGACGCCGGTGCCCAGGACAAAGCGGTCATTCGACATGACGGCGACCGATGCACCCAGCTTGGCGACCATGAACGGATCGCGCAACGGGACGACGTAGACGTAGGAGAGGAACTTGAGGCGCGTGGTCACCGCTGCCATGGCCGAATAGGCCACCATCGGATCGATGAAGTCATGGTCCGCGCGGAGCGGGAAATCGCTGGGGTGGCGGGTGCGCGGACCGTCCTTGACGACCACATGGTCCGGCATGACCACGCCCTCGAAGCCCAGTTCCTCAGCCTTGCGGGCATGAGCAAGCAGCGTCTCCGCCGGTTCGAAATTCAGGCACAGCCAGTACTTCATGTCGACATCTACCTCTTTCCCAAGTGATTTTTGCTGAAGGATGTCCCGTGTCGACAACGAGTCGAGACGCGGCTTGATCCGACAATTTGGAGCGGGGACTGGACCAGAAATTGGTGATCCGCAATATCAATCTTCAATGTTCATGAAACCACTCAAGCGGATAACGGAAATCCGACATGGTTGTGGCATTTATCTCCGTTTCGAACTCAAACATCGAGTAGAAGGAATGAATTTATCCGAATAAAGGACAGCTGTATTGAAAACGAACGGCTTTTCCGTAGAAACAAAAGCATATCAGCATCGCGAACGGTGCAGGCCCTTGTCTCGGCCGCAGTATCGAAACGTTTGTATGGGCAGGATCAGAGATGCATGCCGCCGCTCACCCGGATGCGCTCGCCTGTGATCCACCGGGCGGCGTCCGATGCGACGAAGGCCACGACATGGGCGATATCGGACGGCTGCCCCAGGCGACCCAAGGCGGCGGCCGCAGCGAAATAGGAGACAAACGTTTCATCCTGCATATATTTGCCGATGAAGTCGGTTTCGGTCGCGCCGGGCGCGATTGCGTTGACCGTGATGCCACGCGGGCCCAGCCCTGCAGCCATCGACA
>Ga0207641_10000098_pt1 | contig 123514 bp, 112 predicted proteins | sample KBSSwiS62_FD_184306 | JGI IMG/M metagenome (GOLD analysis project Ga0207641, IMG submission 184306) | Switchgrass rhizosphere microbial communities from Kellogg Biological Station, Michigan, USA - KBS Switchgrass S6-2 (SPAdes) (version 2) | ecosystem: Host-associated > Plants > Roots >... | reverse complement strand
CACGCCACGCGCGCGACCTGGCGCCGCAACTGGCCAAGCCCGACGACCGCCAGCAGCACGACCGGCGGCAGGATCAACACGCTGTGGCGCGCTTCCTTGAGGTCGATTGACGAGAAAAACAGATAGCCGGCCACCGCCCAGAGCAGCCAGAACACGAAGTCGCCATCGACCCTGACCCGCCCGCGCGCAACGGCGATCATGCCTGACGCCGCACCCAGCGCCGCCAGTATGACCACCGGCCAGCCAAGCTGCGCCGGCAATTGCCTGCCATACCACAGCCACCCGGCCAGCGTGTGCCGGCTGGTCACCGCATCGGCGATCCCGGTGACCGACTGGACATTCGCCTGCCCGAACTTCAGCGTCAGCACGATCAGCGGCACCAGCGCCAGCGCCGAGACCACCGCCACCGCCCAGACCTGACGGTCCCGCAGCAGCGCGGCACGGCGCTCGAACAGCAGCGTCCCGGCATAGGCCAGCACCAGGAAGCCGGCATTGAGCTTGGTATACATCGCCGCCACCAGCAGCGCCGCCGCCCACCACAGCCACCCGGCCCGCCCGCTACGGCGATAGCGGGTAAAGCACACCGCGCTCCAGGCGATGCAGGCCAGCGCCGGCACCTCCAGCATGACCTGCCGCCCCCAGAAAGCGATCTCCGGCGCGGCCACCAGCACGATCGTCGCCGCCAGCGCCTGGCCCGAAGGCAGCCAGTGCCGGAACAGCCGCAGCGAACCCCACGCAAAGGCGAGGTAACAGAGCATCTCGACGAACAGCGCGGTCGTCTCCGAAACCCCCATCAGCGCATAGAACGGCGCCGACACGAGGTAGAACAGCGGCGGATAGAACAGGATCGTCAGCGCCGGATACTGGGCATAGTAGCGATAGGCGAAGCCGGCCGGATCGTGGAGCGGCATCGCCGCCAGCAGGTCCTTGACGAACACCCCGTTCAGCGCATGGCGCGGCGCGTCGCTCCAGGCGAAATTGCCCGAATGCGGCGCCAGCAGAAACAGGCCGACGACCAGCAGCGCCAGCAGCAGGTCATGCCCGGCGGCAACCGCCGGAACCAGCCTTGCCGGACGCGCCAAGGGGAGCTGAGCTGCCAGAGTGGCCATCGTTCAAACCCTCCCGGCCAGAAACACGCCGGCGCAGATCATCGCCACCCCGGCCGCGCGTGTCGCGCTCACCTGCTCGCCCATGGCGAAGCCGATCGCCACGGTCAGCGCGAAACCCAGACCGACCATCGGATAGGCCCGGCTGACATCCCATTTCGACAGCACGCCAAGCCAGATCACCGCCCCCAGCCCGTATAGCGCAAAGCCGAGGAACACCGCCGGGTTGGTCAGCACGGCGATGGGGGTGCGCAGCGAGAACGGCCCGGCCATCGCCGCGCGAACGCCCTCGCTGGCCATTCCCGCCTTGAGCGAGAACTGCGCGGCGACCGACAGCAGGATGCTGAAAATCGCGATCAGGAAAGTGTTCACAGCCCGCTCCCGGTCAAAGTGTGGAGGGGGAGGAGGGATACCGGCATGAAATGGGCGGCCAGCATCACCGCGACCATCGCCAGCACCGTCACCCGGCTGCCATGGTTGCGCACCGCGTAGACGACCGGATCGTCATGCATCTCGCCGCGCGAGGTCTTGATCCACAGCCGACCGAGCCAGTAGGTCAGGACGACCGCATCGAGCCAGAGCAGTTCCGGCAGGGCATAGTGGGCACGTGTCTCGGGTGCCGAGATGAACAGGCCGAACACCACCACCGCCGCCAGCGCCGCCGCCAGCCCGAGCGGCCACAGCACGGTCAGGTCGGTCACCCGGTAATCCCGCCCGCGCGTTGCCAAGGCACCGATCTGGCCAAGCGTGACCAGTTCCGAGCAGCGCTTGACCAGCGCCAGGCTGAGGAACACGAACAGCGAGAAGGCGAGCAGCCATGAAGACACCGGCACCGCGATCGCCACCGCGCCCGCCACGATCCGCAGCGTATAGAGCAGCGACAGCATCAGCACGTCGGCCAGCACATAGCTCTTGAGGCTCCACGAATAGGCCGTGGTCATCGCCACGTAGACCACCAGCATCGCCAGGAACGCCGGCGAGATCGCCGCGGCCAGCGCCAGTCCGCCCGCCATCGCCAGCATGGCCACGCCGATGCCGTGGACGATCGGCAGTTGGCCGCTGGCAAACGGCCGCGTCCGCTTGCGCGGATGGGCGCGGTCGCTGTCGAGATCCCAGATGTCGTTGGCGATGTAAGTGGCCGAGGCCGCCAGCGAAAAGGCAAAGAAGGCCACGGTCATCGTGAACAGGTGGACGATGTCGAAAAACGAGAACGCGGTCATCAGCGGCACGAACAGCAGCACGTTCTTCAGCCACTGGTGCAGCCGCAAAGCCCGCGCCCAGGCCGCCAGCCCCGCCTGTTCGCGCGGCAACCGCCAGTCGACCGGCACCGCCGGATCGACATGGCTTGCCGTGCGGCTGCCGACGCCGACGAAGATCGCCCCCCTGGCCGCATTCCAGATCGGCACGTCCGCCGCGCTGTCGCCGGCATAGACGAACCCGTCGCCGATCTTCGCCCGGATTGCGGCGAGCTTGGCCAGCCCTTTCAGGTTGAGACCGCGTTCGCTGGCCAGCACCGCATCGAACAGGCCGAGGTGGCGCGCCACGTCCTCGGCAATCGACGCTTCGGCGGCGGTCGCCAGCACGATCGGCGTGCCCTGCAGCTTGTGATGCCGCAGATAATCGAGCAGCGGCTCCCGCCAGGGCAGCAGTTCCGGCCTCAACGACACGCGCGCCGCGACTTCCGCCTTGAGCCGGGCGCGGCCAAGGCACAGCCACCAGGCCAGCAGGAACAGGTTCAACGGCGACTGCTTGACCAGCCGGACCATGCCCTCGACCAGCGTGTCGGTCGGGGTCAGCGTGCCGTCGAGATCGACGACGATGGGAACATGGACGGACATCAGCGGACCTCGGGCGCGGGATTGCTTCAGCCGATGGTGCTGGTGCCGCCCCCGCCAAGGCAAGCCCGGCAACCATTCCCGAGGCCGGGATTCAGGGTTAACGAGGCCCGGATTCACCTGCCCCGCACCAACTGCGCCGAAACGGGACAGCCGTACCGCCAAACCTTTCTGCGCGCGCGCCGGCTTTTGCGCCAGCCCGTGCACGGTGCTAGCAATCCGGCGGGAGGGGTCTCGACAATGGCCGTGTCACCATGAACCTGATGCTGGCCGCAGCGATTGCGCTCGCTCTCATGCTGGTGCTGTTCGCTGTCGCCGGCCTGGTCGAGCGCCGCGCCGGCTCACCCGGCAGCAACCCGCGGCGGCGTCACTCGGCCTACACCCTCGCGCTCGGCGTATACTGCACCAGCTGGACGTTCTACGGGGCGGTCGGCAGCGCCGTGCGCGAAGGCTGGAACTACCTGCCGGTCTATCTCGCTCCTCTCCTCCTGCTGCTGCTCGCTCCGCGCCTGCTCGGCCGGCTCGCCGCCGCCGTGGCGGAAGAAGGCGCCAGCACCGTCTCGGATTTCATCGCCGCGCGCTTCAGCCACGACGCCGGCCTCGCCCGGCTGGTGACGGTGACCGCGCTGGCCGGTTCGGTGCCCTATATCGCGCTGCAATTGCGCTCGATCGGCTCGGCGCTGGAAATTGCCTCCGGCCAGCCGATCGCCCCGGTGGCCATGATCGCAGCCGCCATCCTGCTCGCACTCTTCGCCATCCTGTTCGGCGCCCGGCGCTACGAAGCGGCCGGCCGCAGCGAAGGGCTGCTCTATGCGATCGCGCTCGATTCGCTGATCAAGCTCGCCGCCCTTGGCATCGTCGCCGGGCTTTCCGCCTGGCTGCTGCTGCGCGCGCCGGCGGCAGCGGTCGATCGCGGATTCGCTCTCCTCGCCGAGCGTTTCGCGCCGGAACACCTGAACGGCGAGGCGCTGGTCATCGCCCTGCTGTCCGCGTCCGCGATCATCGCCCTGCCCCGACAATTCTACATGGGCCTCGTCGAATCCCGCCAGCCGTCGGACCTGCCACGCGCCCGCTTCGGCTTCGCTGCCTATCTCGCGGCCATGGCGATGTTGATCGTGCCGGTCGCCGCCGCCGGGCTGGCGCTGTTGGGGCCCGATGCCCCGCCCGACCGCTTTGTCCTGCTGTTGCCCGCCGCGATCGGCTCGGCACCGCTTCTCGCCGTCGCGCTGGTCGGCGGGGTCGGTGCGGCCGCGTCGATGGCGATCGTCGAGACAACTGCGCTGGCGACGATGATTTCCAACGACCTGCTGGCCGGCCCGATCATCGCCGGCTCCGCGCCCGATCAGCCCGGCGCGATCGGCCGCCGCATGATGGCGGCGCGGAGGCTGTCGATCCTGGCGATCATGGTCGCGGCGCTGGCCTGGGCAGAACTGGTTTCGCCGTCACAATCGCTCGCCTCCATCGGCCTCGTCGCCTTTGCCGCCATGGCGCAGTTCACGCCCTTGCTGCTGCTGGCAGTCGGGGGAAGGGGCCGCGATCCGCTCGCCGCCCGTGCCGGACTGGCCGCGGGCCTGGCCCTTTGGACCTGGACCCTGGCGCTGCCGCCGGTGCTGCCGGCCGGATGGCGGGCCTGGCTCGCCACCAGCCCGTTCGACCCGCTATGCCTGTTCGGCATCGGCCAGGCCGATCCGCTGGTCCACGGCACGTTGTGGAGCCTCGGCACCAACCTCGCATTCCACGCCCTCGCCGCCGCCCGCAGGATGCCGGGCAATCCTCTCCCCCGGCTGGTCAGCCCGCCCCGGCAGGTGACCGATATCGGCAGTCTCGCCCGGCTCGTCGCCGGTTTCGTCGGCGCGGAGCGCGCCGACGCGGAGTTCCCGCCAGCCCGCCGCGCCCAGCCGGTCGACCGCCGCACCGCCCAGCGCGCCCGCGCCCTGATCGCCACCGTGGTCGGCGCATCCTCGGCGCGCACCCTCGTCGCCTCCGCGCTTGCCGGTGGCCGGATGGACCTCGCCGATGTCACCCGCATGCTGGACGAAGGCGGGCAGTCGCTGCGCTTCTCCCGGCAGCTGCTCACCGCGACGTTCGAGAACATCGATGCCGGCATCTGCGTCGCCGATGGCGAGCAGAACCTCGTCGCCTGGAACAGCCGCTACGAGGAGATCTTCGCCTTTCCCCCCGGCCTGATCCGCTCCGGCCTGCCGGTCGCCGTGCCGATCCGCTACAATGCCGAACGCGGCGATTTCGGCCCGGGCACGCCCGAACAGCACATCGCCGTCCGCCTGGCGCAGATGCGCGCCGGCCGTGCCGTCAGCTTCGAGCGCCACCGCCCGGACGGCCGGGTGATCAAGACCGTCGGCGGGCCGATGCCGGGCGGCGGCTATGTCATGAGTTTCACTGACATGACGGCGGAGGCCGAGACCCGCGCCGAGCTGCAGCGGACGCTCGCCGAACTCGAGGCCCGCGTCGCCGCACGCACCGCCGACCTGTCCGACGCCAACCGCCGCCTCGCCGAGGCCGACCGCGACAAGACCCGCTTCCTCGCCGCCGCCAGCCACGACCTGCTCCAGCCCCTCCACGCCGCCCGCCTGTTCACCGCCGCGCTCCAGCGCGAGGTGCGGCCCGAAGGCCAGGCCCTCGTCGGCCGGATCGACAGCGCCATCGTCGCCGCCGAGGACCTGCTGCGCGCGCTGCTAGACATCTCCAAGCTCGATGCCGGCGGCGTCGTCCCCCACCCGGAGCCGCTGGCGCTGGCGCCGTTCCTGTCCGAACTGGTCGAGAGCCTGCGCCCGGCGGCGATCGCGCGCGGGCTCGTGCTTCACCTCGGCCCGCTGCCCGGGCATGTCCACACCGACCCCGGCCTGCTGCGCTCGCTGGTGCAGAACTTCCTGACCAATGCCCTGCGCTACACCGAGAGTGGCGGCGTGCTGGTCGGCGTCAGGCGTCGCGGAAGCCGGCTGCGGATCGACGTGATCGACAGCGGCGTCGGCATCGAGCCGGACCAGATCGACACGATCTTCGGCGAGTTCACCCGGCTGGGCACGGTCGAGGCGGAAGGGCTGGGGCTGGGCCTCGCGCTCGCCGGGCGCATCGCCCGCCTGCTCGGCGGCGAGATCGAGGTGGCTTCGCGTCCGGGCCACGGCAGCCGCTTCAGCCTGTGGCTGCCGGCATGGTCGGGCATCGCCATGCCGGCCGGACCCGCCGCCGCCGCTCCTGGTCCCGCAGCCCGCCTCGATGTGCTGGTGGTCGATGACGACCCGCTGATCGTCGAGGCGACGGTCGCCCTGCTTTCCGGCCTCGGCCACACGCCCCACGCGGCTGCCGACATCGCCGGCGCATTGCCGTTCAGCCGCCGGGTCGATGCGGTCCTGGCCGACTATCGCCTGGCCGGCGACGAGGATGGCCTGAGCCTGATCGCGGCGATGCGCGCCGAAATGCCCGGGCTGCCGGCCCTGCTGATCACGGCAGAGGACAACCCGGCGATCCGCCGCCGCGCCGCGCAGATGGCGGTGGCCATGCTGACCAAGCCCGCCTCACCCGGGGCCATAGCCGTCTTCCTGGCACGGGTGTCGTCTTCAGGTTGACTGGCGTGAACGCAGACCACCCGCCGCGCATCGCGCGGTTCCAAAACCTAATGCCTGAGGTCAAGCCCTAGCGAGCGGGCGACCAGCGCCGCCTGAGTGCGGTTCGAGACATCGAGCTTGCGCATGATCGCGGTCATGTGCGCCTTGACCGTCGCCTCGCTGATCGCCAGCGAATGGGCGATCTGCTTGTTGAGCTGGCCGTCGAGCACCGCCAGCAGCACCTTGAGCTGCATCGGCGTCAACCCGGCGACATCGCGGCGAATGGTGTCGATCGGCGCCACCGGGGGCGCCGCCTCCGCCACTCCGGCGCCGAGCACATCGGCAATCCGCGCCTCGATCAGGGCGAGGTCGCTATCCTTGCTGAGGAAGCCGACCGCGCCGAACGCCCGCGCCTCGTCCGGCGGCGCATTGCCCTCCGCACTTGAGACGACGAGGATCGGCACTTCGGGCCGCTCGGCATGAAGCAGGGCGATCCCCGAGTAACCGACCGCGCCGGGCATCTTGAGGTCGAGCAGCACGAGCCGCAGATCGTCCGCCTCGGTCGCGGCGCGGGCGGCAGCGGCCAGCGTGCCCGCCTCGACGATCCGCGCCTCTGGCAGTACCTTGCCCACCGCCATGCCCAGCGCCTGGCGAAACAGGGGGTGGTCGTCGGCAATCAGGACAGTCTCGGTCATGGCGTCTCTGCCGTTCGGGCCTCCGCGCGAAAGGCCGCTGGACCACCAGATGCGCGACAACCGCAAGGTCCGCAAGAGTCGGCGTCGCGCGGGTGGCCGGCACGCCTTCCCGTCTCGCGCCGGCCTGTCTGCGACCCTAGACCCGGCTGCCCTGCCGGTGACCCCCGACCATGGTCGTAGACCCCCGCGACCAATGTCTGGCTTCGTTTGCATTCATCCCGCGCCGATCATGCAGCCGACGGCCATGCGGGACCCGGGACACGGGCCACACGGCATGAGCCGATCGCCATGGAGGGGAAGACAATGCATCTCACCAGGTCACACCGCCCGCTTGCCTTGGCGTTGCTCGCCGGCAGCGCGCTGGTTTCGCCGGTCCAGGCCCGCACCGCACCGCGCACCGCCCCGAAAGAAGCGCTGGAAGCGCGCATGGCCCGGCTCGAGGCCGAGGTTACCGAACTGCGCAGCCAGCTGGCCGAAGCGCGCGGCGCCCAGGCACAGGCCATGGCCACCGCCGAGGCCGCGCAGTCCAGCGCGATCACGGCCCGGACTGCGGCAGCCAACGCCGAAGCCAAGGCCGCAACGGCCGGCACACAGCTCGCCGCACTCGAAAAGAAGCCCGCGCCCGATGGCATCCGCAACGGTGCGACGACCCTGAAGATCGGCGGCTATCTCAAGCTGATCGCCGCCAGCACCCATTACAGCAACGGTTCGGTGGCCGACAACACGCTGGGCCGGGATTTCTACCTGCCCCAGACGATCCCGACCACACCCGGCGGGAGGGGCTTCACCACCGAGGATTTCACCGCCAAGCAAACCCGGCTGTGGCTCAATCTCGATACGCAAGTGGCTGGCCACATCGTCAAGGGCTACCTGGAAACCGACTTCCAGACGACCGCAAGCGCGGCGCCCAACGTCACCGCCGGCGGCTCCCAGCGCACCACCAATGGCTACACACTCGCGCTCCGCCGCGCCTTCGTGACGGTGGACCGCTTCACCATCGGCCAGGACTGGACGACGTTCCAGTATGTCGCGGCCCTGCCCGAGAGCACGGACTACGTCGGCGGCACCGAAGGCACGGTGTTCGTGCGCCAGCCCCTGGTGCGCTATTCGCATACTCTGTCCAAGGCGCTCGCCCTGCACCTCGCGGTCGAGAACCCGGAGAGCGCCTTGGTCACCGCCGGGGCGACCGCCATGCTGGAAAGCGGCACCGACCATATTCCGGATTTTGCCGCCCGGCTCGCCTACACCGGCAGGATCGGCGAGCTGTCGCTGGCCGGCCTGCTCCGCCAGGTCCGTGCGGAAAGCACCGGCAGCGCGCTCGTCAACAATGTCACGACGGCGGGCGCGGTGGGCAATGGCGTGACCGCGACCGGGTTCGGCGGCAGCATCGCCGGCAAGCTGCTCCTCAACGAAGCCAGGACCGGCGACGTGCGCTTCATGGCGACTTATGGCCAGAACATCGGCCGTTATGTCGGCCTCAATTTCGCACCGGATGCGGTCTACGACCCCGCCGGCGACAGACTGACCGATGTCCGCACATTTGCCGGCATGGTCGCGGTCCGCGTGCCGCTGACCACGCAAGTGCGCATCAACCTGATGGGTTCCTACCAGCGCGTCCACTATGACCAGACGCTCGCCCCGGCCGCGATTGCCGGCCTCAACCGGCAGGCATGGAGCGCCGCCGCCAACCTGTTCTACTCGCCGGTCCGGCAGATCGACCTCGGCATCGAATATCGCCACGGCGAGCGGGAGCTGGTCAGTGGCGCAAAGGGAAATCTTGACCGCGTCGAATTCGCCGCGAAGTACAGTTTCTGACAAGATAAACAGGAGGGGTTCATGACCGATTTTGCAGTGCCCGAGGATGCGGCAGGTTTGCCCAGGCATCACCAGGCCACTCACAGCGAAAAGCTGATCATCACCGCGTCGTCGCTCGGCACCGTGTTCGAGTGGTACGACTTCTACCTTTACGGCCTGCTCACCGCGATCATCGCCGCCCAGTTCCTCACCGGGCTGAACCCCACCACCTCGTTCATCATGGCGCTGCTGGTGTTCGCCGCCGGCTTCATCGTCCGCCCGTTCGGCGCGCTGGTGTTCGGCCGCATCGGCGATCTCGTCGGCCGGCGCTACACCTTCATCATCACCCTGCTGGTCATGGGCCTCTCGACATTCCTGGTCGGCTGCCTGCCGACCTACAAGACGGCGGGGGTCGCCGCGCCGATCATGCTGGTCGTGCTGCGCATGTTCCAGGGCTTGGCCCTAGGCGGCGAATACGGCGGCGCCGCGACGTATGTCGCCGAACACGCGCCGGACGACAAGCGCGGGCTCTACACCAGCTGGATCCAGATCACCGCCACCGCCGGGCTTGCCATGGCGCTGCTGATCGTCATCCTCGTGCGCTCGCCGGTGACCGGCGTCGGCGAGGACGCCTTCAAGGCCTGGGGCTGGCGCATCCCCTATCTGATCTCGGGCGGCTTCCTCGTCGTCGGCCTGTGGCTGCGGCTGAAGCTGCACGAATCGCCGGTGTTCCAGAAGATGAAGGCCGAAGGCACCTCGTCCAAGGCACCGCTGACCGAAGCATTCGGCCAGTGGTCCAACCTCAAGGTCGTGCTCATCGCCTTCTTCGGCGCCATCGCCGGCCAGGCGGTGGTCTGGTACACCGGCCAGCTCTACGCGATGTATTTCCTCGAAAAGATGCTCAAGGTGGACGGCATCACCGCCAACACCCTGATCATCACCGCGCTTCTGCTGGCGACGCCGTTCTTCCTGTTCTTCGGCTGGCTGTCGGATAAGATCGGCCGCAAGCCGATCATCCTCGGCGGCTGCCTGCTCGCCTCGGTGAGCCTGTTCCCGGTGTTCCATGCGCTGACCGAAGCCGCCAACCCGGCGCTCGCCAGGGCCCAGGCCAGTGCACCCGTAACCGTCAGCGCCAATCCGGCCGAATGCTCGTCGCAGTTCGATCCCGTCGGCACCAACAAGTTCGATTCGACCAGCTGCGACATCGTCAAGAACGCACTGGCCAAGGCGGCCGTCAACTACCGCAATGTCGCCGCACCCGCCGGCACCCTCGCCTCGATCACCGTCGGCAGCGAGACGTTCGTCGCCCCGGACCCGGCCAAGGTCTCCGGCGATGACCGCAAGAAGGCGATTGCCGCCTTCACCGCCAGGGTCGTCGGCGCCCCCGCCGTCCCGGCCAAGCCGGCCGAAGCCGGCCCAGGAAACACGGCAAGGCCTGCGACTGCGGCCAAGCCCGCCGTGGTCGGCGAACTCGCCAAGGTCGGCTACCCGGTCAAGGCCGACCCGGCGCAGATCAACCGGCCGATGGTTGTCGCCCTGCTGTTCTACCTCGTCCTGCTGGTGACGATGGTCTACGGCCCGATCGCGGCGATGCTGGTCGAACTGTTTCCCAGCCGCATCCGCTACACCTCGATGTCGCTGCCCTATCACATCGGCAACGGCTGGCTGGGCGGGCTGCTGCCGGCAATCGGCTTCGCCATGGTCGCTGCCAACGGCAACATCTATCACGGCTTCTGGTATCCCGTCGTGGTCGCCGCCGCCACGTTCGTGATCGGCCTGTTCGTCCTGCCGGAAACGTCCAGGCGCAAGATCGACTGACCCATCGCCCGCCGCTGCCCTCGTGCGGGGCGGCGGCGGGCACTCTTATCGGAGCCCGGCCATGACCTCCACCGAACTCGTCACCCGCACCGGCCTGCTGCTGCATGTCCGCCCGGCCACCAGGGCGGACGAAGCAACCCTGGCGGCATTTTTCGATTGCGTGAGCGACGAGGACCGGCGATTCCGCTTATTCGCCACCGCCGCCCATGTCGGCCACGACCAACTCGAACCGCTGCTGCAGGCGGACCATGTCCGCTCGGAAAGCTGGCTGGCGTTCGCCGCCGCCACTGGCGAGCTGGTCGCCTCGGCGCTGCTCGCCAGCGACGCCAAACGGGACACCGCCGAAGTCGCCGTCTCGATCCGCCGCGACCGCAAGGGCCAGGGCATCGGCTGGGCGCTGCTCGGCCTGCTCGCCGACGAGGCGCGGGCGCGTGGCTTCCGCCGCATCATCTCGATCGAGGACCGCGCCAACCATGCCGCGATCAAGGTCGAGCGGGACAAGGGCTTCGTGCCCGAACCCTGCGAGGACGACCCGACGCTGGTCATCCTGTCCAAGACATTCCGCTGAAAGGGGAGCGCCATGTCCGAAGCCTATCGGCAAGCATGGGAGCAGTCGATTCGCCAGCCGGAAGCATTCTGGTCCAGGGCCGCGGAGGCTGTGGACTGGATCGCGCAGCCCACCCAGGCCTGGAGCCCGGATGCCGGCTGGTTCGGCGGCGGCACGCTCAACACCTGCGCCAATTGCGTCGATCGCCACGTTGCCGCCGGACGCGGCGAGCAGGCGGCGCTGATCCATGACAGCCCGGTCACAGGCATCGTCCGCCAATGGACTTACGGCGAATTGCTGGAGGAAGTCGGCAGGGTCGCGGCGATGCTGGCCTCGCTCGGCCTCGGCAAGGGCGACCGGGTCGTCATCTACATGCCGATGGTGCCGGAAACCCTGTTCGCCATGCTCGCCTGCGCACGGCTCGGGGCGGTGCATTCGGTGGTGTTCGGCGGGTTCGCGCCGCTTGAACTCGCCAAGCGGATCGACGATGCCACGCCCAGGCTGCTGCTGACCGCGTCCTGCGGCATCGAAGGCAGCCGCATCATCGCCTACAAGCCGATGGTGGACGAGGCCCTCGCCCTGGCAACGCACCAGGTCGATCACGTCGTCGTGCTCCAGCGCGAACAGCTGGCGGCCGAACTTTCGCCGCCGCGCGATATCGACTGGGCCGGACTGCGCACAGCAACGCTGGCCACACCCGTCCCGGCGCCGGTCGAAATGGCCGCATCCGATCCGCTCTACATCCTCTACACCTCCGGCACGACCGGCACGCCGAAGGGGGTCGTGCGCGAAAACGGCGGCCATGCGGTCGCCCTCGCCTGGTCGATGGCCAACATCTACGGCATCGGCGCCGGAGACGTGTTCTGGGCGGCGAGCGATGTCGGCTGGGTCGTCGGCCACTCCTACATCGTCTATGCCCCGCTACTGGTCGGCGCGACCACGGTGCTGTTCGAAGGCAAGCCGGTCGGCACGCCGGATGCCGGCACGTTCTGGCGAACCATCGCGCGGCATGGCGCGAAAGCCTTCTTCACCGCACCGACCGCGATCCGCGCGGTGCGCAAGAAAGACCCGGATGCGCACTTCCTTTCGCAGATCGGCACCGGCGATTGCCGTGCCATTTTCCTCGCCGGCGAGCGCGCCGATCCCGACACCGTCGCCTGGCTGGAAGCCAAGTCCGGTCTGCCGGTGATCGATCACTGGTGGCAGACCGAACTCGGCTGGCCCGGCGTCGCCTCATGCCTGGCATTGGGCGACACGCGGCGGCGGCGCGGCAGCGCCGGCTTTCCCGTGCCCGGCTACGAATTCGCCATCCTCGACGAATCCGGCCACCCGCTGGCGCCGGGCCACAGCGGCAGCGTCGCCATCCGCGAACCGCTGCCGCCCGGGGCCTTTCGCAGTCTGTGGAACAACCCGGAAGGTTTCGCGCGAAACTTCGCCGCCTTCCCGGGCTGGTACGAAACCGGCGATGCCGGTCACTTCGATCCCGACGGGTTCCTGCACATCATGGGCCGCACCGACGACATCATCAATGTCGCCGGCCACCGCCTGTCGACAGGACAAATGGAACAGATCGTCGCGGCGGTTCCGGGCGTCGCCGAATGCGCGGTGATCGGCGCCGAGGACGCGATCAAAGGCATGATCCCGATGGCATTCGTCGTCGCCCGCGCGGATATCGACAACGGGCCTGGCCTGCTTGCCGAGGTGATTTCGGCAGTGCGCGGCGAACTCGGCGCCGTGGCGGCATTGAAGACCGCGCTGATCGTCCCGCACTTGCCGAAGACCCGCTCGGGCAAGATCCTGCGCAACCTCCTGCGAAAGATCGCGAACGGCGAGGATTTCGTCACCCCACCGACGATCGACGACCCGAACGTGCCCACAGCGATCAAGGCCGCCGTGGACGCGCTCAAGGTCTGGACTGGGTAGGTATAGGGGGCTCCGACTGTGGGCTCAGAAGGCGCGGTCGTGCACGAGCACCCGGAACGTGGCCAAGAGGATGCCGATGTCCCGCCACAACGACCAGCCGGAGACATATTCGAGGTCCGAATGAAGTCGGCCGGACAGGTCCGATTCAGTCTCGGTAGCGCCGCGCAGGCCGCGGACCTGGGCCAGCCCGGTCAACCCCGGACGCAGTGCGTGGCGCTCCCAGTAACGCTGGTCGATTTCCCAGAACAGCTTGTCCCCAGCCTGGCTGCGGATGGCATGGGGACGGGGGCCGACCAGGCTCATGTCGCCACGCAGGACGTTGAACAGCTGCGGCAGCTCGTCGACGCTGGACGACCGCAGGATGCGCCCCACCTTCGTCACCCGCGAATCGGTCCTGGAGGCCGATTGCGCACCATCCCGCCCGACCTTGTTCACCGACATCGAGCGGAACTTGTAGATGTCGAAAAAGCGGTTCGACCGACCCACCCGCTTCTGGACGAAGAACACCGGCCCGCCATCCTCCAGCTTGATCGCCAGTGCCACCAGACAGAACAGCGGCGCCAGCAGCAGGACAGCGCCGCCCGCCAGCAGGAGATCGAGCAACCGCTTGGTGGCCCGATCCTGCAGACCGAGCGGACCGGCCGAAACCTGAAGCAGACCCTGGCCCTCGACATGCCGGGCACCATGGGCCCCCAGCTGGCAGACCGTCTCGTCGATCACCTCGCCAGCCACGTTCGCGCCGCGCAGCACGATCGCCCAGGCAATCCGGCGCTGGGGCGGCGTGCTGATGATCACGCGATCGGCATTGCGCATGACCATTCCGATCCGGTCGAGCGTATGTGGATCGTCCAGGTCCGGGGCCAGCCCGAACGCGGCGGCGCTGACATGATAGGCGCCCGGAATGTTCACGCTGGGCCCGCCGTCATCGATGACGAGGTGATTGACCACGCTCGCGCCGCAGCGCCAGCGCACCACGCCCCGCATCCGTAGCCGCATCCACGCGAGTGAAATCAGGCCGGTCAGCACGGAAAAGGAAAACGCCAGACGCGAGACTTCGAGCACCGACTTCGCATAGAAGCCGATGAACATGATGATGGCCGAGGACACCGCCAGCGCCAGTTGCGCCCGGGTGATGCTGAACGCGGTGTGCTCGAGCGCCCGCATCGAATAGGCCCGGTTATAAAGCGCCACCGTGAGGTAGACCGGGAACACCATCTGCGCGAATTGAAGCATGGCCAACAAGCCAGCCGCGCCCAGATAGACGAAGCCAGTGACGGAAAACGCGAAAAAGATCGCCAGGGCATCGCCGATCATCATCGCCAGGCGACATTGCAGGCGCCGACGCTCCAGCGACGGCATCAGCGGCATCGCGGCATGGCGCGCCCGCGAGATCGCTCGCGCGCGTGCCCGCACCCGGGGATCACGACCGTTTCGCGCAGGAAACAGGCGAGCCGCCGGCTTTTCCAAAGTCAGGTCCATTGAATGTGTCCCATGCCCCCGGCCGGCGGGGCAAAATGCCCCGGTGCGTCCGGCCTGCTCATTCATGCAAAGGATTGTTTTGGTCCGTTGCAGTGCAGCAAATAGCGCGATTCGCGAGGGATGTTAAGTGCTTTTACCTATCGGTCGGATCGCCGCCGCGATCCTTCCCGCCCCACGTCAGCCAGCCCGTGCAACAGCAACAGTTCCGCATCCTGACTGTTCGCGAGGAGCGCCGAATGGATCTGGACCAGCCGCTTTACCAATCTTTCCAGTCGTTTGGGATTCCATACGGACAATTGTACGGCGATGTCACGCTCTTCCTTGAAGAAGACCCGTTCGGCCTTGAGAAAGGCGGAGAGATCCGTCCGCGTGCCTTTGCGTCCGGCGAGCTGTGCCAGTTGTGCGACGCGCCGTTCCAACGCCAGCAGGACCCCCACCGGATTGAGGCCCAGTTGCCGCACGCGCTGGAGCTCCTGGGCAATCCGCTGCACCTCCCCGCCCAGCACGGCATTGACCAGGGGCGCGAAGCCGTCGTCCTCGGTGCTGGCGCCGATCCGTTCGAAGGCATCCGCCGCCCTGCTCCGGTCGGGTCTTTCCGGGCTCGCATCGAGAAACAGGGCAAGCTTTTCGACCTCCGCAGCGGCCAGACGCGAATCGAGCCCCGTCGCCCGCGCGATCCGCTCGGCAAGCGCATGGTCGATCGTCACCCCTGCCCGGTCCCCCAGCATCCGCACGTTCGCCGCCGCCGACTTGAGATCCGGCGGCCAGAACATGGCCACCAGCGCATCCGGCCGATCGGCCAGGAGCTTGGCCGTGCGGGACTTGTCGGTGGCGCCAGCGGCCATGATCACCACCGGACACGGCGCGACCTCGCCAGCAAGCAGTGCCTCGACCGCTTTCTCGACCTCGTCGCCGTTCGCCCGCACGACGATATGACGGGTTTCACCAAACAGCGAGTTCGACCGCGCCTCGTCCGCCAGCAAGGCCTCGTCCGCCCTGACCGCCGCCCCGCTCAGCTCGATCCGCTCGCCCGGCTCGTCGAGCAGGCCGATCAGCAGGCGGGCGGCGTCGTGGATGCCTGCTTCGTCCGGGCCACAGAGGAAGAATATCCGTGCCGAACGTGCCGCCCGCTGGGCGACGGACCCGAAATCTCGCTGGGTGGCCTTCACCGCCTGCCCGCTTCGTCCGGATTCACGGCTTGGCCTTCGTGCCCGCCTGCCGCAGTTCGATGGCCAGGCGGGTGACGATCCGATCGGCCACCACCCGGGTCAGGTTTTCCAGCGCGGTCTGCTCGGCGGCGACGGTCGCATATTCGGACGAAACCACGTCGATGCCTGCATCGGCGCCGGCCGTCGCGTCCACCACGATGGCGCCGGTGGCGAGATCGACCAGTTGATAGCGGCTCCGCAAGGTCCGGCGCTCGCGACCGACAGTATCGTTGGCAAGCAGGCCAAGGCCCTCAAGCCGGTCGTCCAGCCGGACATCGAGCCGGTATCGCGTCGCGCCTGCCCGCCCCCCGGCACCGAGCCGATCGACCAGGGCATTGCGCATCAGCCAGCCCGCCTTGCCCTCGATCGGCGGGACATCGATCCCGGCCATGCCAGTGGCGACGACGCCGTTGCCGCCGCCGGCATACATCGGCTGGAGCCCGCAGCCGGCAAGCGCGAAAGCCAGCGCCGGGACCATGACGGCGGCGCGCTTCATGCGACGATGTTCACCAGTCGATCCGGCACGACGATCACCTTGCGCACGCTTGCCCCGTCGAGCGCACGCTGGACCTTGTCGCTGGCGAGCGCAAGCGCCTCAAGCTCGGGGTTGGGCAGGCCTTTGGCGACAGTCAGCGTATCGCGCAGCTTGCCCTTGACCTGGACGGCGATGGTCACCTCGTCCTCGACCAGCAGGGCGGGATCGACCGCAGGCCACGGGGCTTCGGCAACCAGGCCTTCCCCTTCCAGCGCCGCCCAGCCTTCCTCGGCGAGGTGCGGCATCATCGGCGAGACCAGCAGCAGGATCGCACGGATCGCGGCGGAGCGACTGGCCGAGGGCGGGGCCTTGTCGATCGCGCTGGCCAGTTCATAGATGCGGGCCACCGCCTTGTTGAACGCCAGCGCCTCAATGTCGCCGGCGACCGCATGGACGGTCTGGTCGCGCTTGCGGTCGAGCGGCTTGTCCTCGCCAGTGGCCGTCGCATCATGCTGGCCGAACAGGCGCCACAGTCGCTGGACAAAGCGGCCGCAGCCCTCGATCCCGGCCTCGGACCACGGCAGGTCGCGCTCGGGCGGGCTGTCGGACAGCATGAACCAGCGGATCGCGTCGGCGCCATATTTCGCGACGATCTCGTCGGGGTCGACCACGTTCTTCTTCGACTTCGACATCTTGATGACGCGGCCGACCTCGACCGGGGCGCCATCAGACTTGAGCGTCGCGCCATCGGCAGTGCGCTCGACCTCGCCGGGGGCGAAGAACAGCGGCTGGCCGTTCTCCGGGTTGCGGCGCTCATAGGTCTCGTGCGTCACCATCCCCTGGGTGAACAGGCTGGCAAACGGCTCGGCCACGTCGATCTTGCCGATGCGCTTGAGCGCGCGGGTCCAGAAGCGGGCATAGAGCAAGTGCAGGATCGCGTGCTCGATGCCGCCGATATACTGGGCGACCGGCATCCAGCGGGCCACTTCGGCAGCATCGAACGGCTGGTCCGCCGGCTGGCTGGCGAAGCGGAGGAAATACCACGAGGAGTCGACGAACGTGTCGAGCGTGTCGGTCTCGCGCAAGGCCGGCTTGCCGCAGGACGGGCAATCGACATGCTTCCACGTCGGGTGCCGCAGCAGCGGGTTGCCCGGCGTGGCGAAATCGACGTCCTCCGGCAGCCTGACCGGAAGCTGGTCCTTCGGCACCGGCACGACGCCGCAGGCATCGCAATGGATGAACGGGATCGGCGTGCCCCAGTAACGCTGGCGGGAAACGCCCCAGTCGCGCAGCCGCCACACGGTCTGGCCCTGGCCCCAGCCTTCGGCCTCGGCGCGGGCAATGATGGCGGCCTTGGCTTCGGCCACGGTCATGCCGGTGATGAAGCCGGAATTGACACAGACCCCGTCGCCCGCCTCGGCCTCGCCGGCGAAGGGCTTGTCGGCATCGGCCGGATCAGCGGCGATGACACGGGTGATCGGCAGGCCATATTTCGTGGAGAATTCGAAGTCGCGCTGGTCGTGCCCGGGCACCGCCATGATCGCGCCAGTGCCATAGTCCATCAGCACGAAATTGGCGATCCACACCGGCAGCCATGCGCCGGTGATCGGGTGCCTGGCGCCGATGCCGGTATCGAAGCCGAGCTTCTCCGCCGTCTCCAGCTCGGCCGCGGTGGTGCCGCCGCGCTTGCACTGCTCGATGAACTTCGCCGCGTCGCAGTTGGCCATCGCCACGGCCTGGGCGATCGGGTGATCGGCCGCGACGGCGACGAAGCTGGCACCGAAGATCGTGTCCGGCCGGGTGGTATAGACCGCGAGCTGCTCGCCGTTCGACAGGTCGAAGCGGAACTGGAGCCCCTGGCTGCGGCCGATCCAGTTTTCCTGCATGACCCGCACCTTCTCGGGCCAGTTGTCGAGCGTGGACAGGCCTTCGAGCAGTTCCTCGGCAAAGTCGGTGATCTTGAGGAACCACTGGCTGAGCTTGCGCTTCTCGACCAGCGCGCCCGAGCGCCAGCCGCGCCCGTCGATCACCTGTTCGTTGGCGAGCACGGTCTGGTCGACCGGGTCCCAGTTGACCGCCGATTCCTTGCGGTAGACCAGGCCGTGGGCATAAAGATCGAGGAACAGGGCCTGCTCGTGGCCATAGTATTCCGGCTCGCAGGTGGCGATCTCGCGGCTCCAGTCGAGCGCGAAGCCGAGGCGCTTCAGTTGCGCCTTCATGTTGGCGATGTTTTCGCGGGTCCAGCCGCCCGGGTGGACCCCCTTTTCCATCGCCGCGTTTTCCGCCGGCATGCCGAAGGCGTCCCAGCCCATCGGGTGGAGCACCTCGAAGCCCTGCATCCGCTTGTAGCGGGCCAGCACGTCGCCCATCGTGTAGTTGCGCACATGGCCGATGTGGATACGCCCGGAGGGATAGGGGAACATCTCCAGCACATAGCTGCGCGGCCTGGCTGAAGTGTCGTCGGCGCGGAAACACTGGCGCTCGTCCCAGACGCGCTGCCAGCGTTCGTCCGCCGCCGACGGATCGAAACGCTCGTTCATCGGGGTGGTCCTTGCAAGTCGGTTCAGGGCCGGTCAGCCCTTGATGGTGTTCCGGCGGAGATCGCGCGCCTTGGTCAGGATGATGTCCTCGAGCTTCTGCACGGTGGCAGCCTGGACGGGGGCATCGACCCACAGCCCGCTCTGCGCGACCTGGCGGCTGGCGGCCACGCGCAGGGCATCGGCCCGCAGGTCACGATCGAGGATGGAAACGGTGACCTTGATCCGTTCCCCCGGGTTGGCCGGGTTGGCATACCAGTCGGTGACGATGACCCCGCCGGCGCTGTCGGTCTGGACCAGCGGCATGAAGGAAAGTGCGTCGAGCGAGGCGCGCCACAAGTAGGCATTGACGCCGATCGCGGTGACGTTTGCCGCCGCGAGATCGGCCTTCACCACCTTCTTGTTGCCGCTCGAGCAGCCCGAAACGGCCAGAGCCGCCCCCAACATGACCATCGCTATGGCCCGGCGGCCGGGAAATGCACCCAGGCGGAAACGCTTGGCGGGAGAGCCGGAGGCGTGGCTGGCTGTCATCTGTTCTGCGTATCCTGTCCTGATGCCGGAGCGGCACGATGGCACGCGGCATTTCGCCGTCGAGCGCTTCTATAGCCTCCACCGCCACTGCGGCAAGTGGTGGCGAGGCGGTGAACCGGCCGTGAACCGCCGCGCGCGTTCCCGCCCGCTCCCCGCTCCCATGGCGAAGGCTTGCGAATCGGCTCGCGGCGACGGCCCGCATGGTGTAGAAAGTCTTCGGCTGCCGCGAAACGAGCAGACCGTATGGAGCTTTGAAACGCATGGGACGCGAGCGTTCCGCCCGGATCGGCATCGGCAAGGCGAGCGCCGGCTCGCTCCCTATCGGCGCGGGGCGCGGCATCCCGCCTGCCGCGCTGATCGGCGCCGCTGTCATCGTGCTCGCCTTGCCCAGCGCCGTGCTGGCGTTTTCCACCCGCCTCGAAGCGCCTGCCGATGCGCTCGCCGGCCAAGGTCGCCACCGCTTCGCCAGTGCCGATCTCGACCCCCGGCAGGCCCGCGCAATGGCCAATCGCCCCGGCCAGGGTCCGCTGTTCCGCTTCACCCCGGCCGGCCTCGTCATGCGGCCGGACCGCGCGGTGACGGTCGCCGTCCGCGTGGATGCAGAGACCGCCCGCGAAATCACCGTGCGCGGCTTCGTCGAGCGGGTGACCAGCGCGGCCGGATCGGGCAGTGCGGGCATCGCCCCGTTGCGCATCGCCCCCACCGCCTACAACCTCGGCGTCGCCCATGGCTACCAGGGTTTCTCGCAGGCGCCGCAGGCCCTCGCCCAGGCCGCCCCCGGCGAACAGCGCAAGCCGGACCTGCCGAACCTGTCCACGTTCAACATCGACGACAATACCGCGTCGGGTCCGCCCTCCCGCCTCGCCGCCCATATCGCGCTCGATGAACGCGAGCGCGCCGGCCGGGCGCCCCGCACGCTCGAAAGCATCGGCACCCAGACGGTCGATCTCGGCGGCAGCTATCGGCTCTCCCGCAACATCGACGTGACCGCCGGCGTCCGCTACTCGCGCGACCGGGATCGCCTCCAGCCGGTGATCGACGGCAAGACCGACAGCCAGGCAGTGTTCGTCGGCACGCAGTTCCGTTTCTGAACGCAAATCGCCGCGAGCGAAGCATTGCGCATTCGTATTCGATGATTGCCCTGGCGTGCTTGCGCTGGCGGGGTGCGTTTTGAAATGGCACAGATAAGCAATGGCTTGAAAGGGCAGAGGGCTGCTCTGGCCGGGAGGGAGTCGATGATGACCCGAGTCGCGATGGTAACGGGTGGCACGCGCGGAATCGGCAAGACGATCAGCGCCGCCCTGCAGCAAGCCGGATTCACCGTCGTCGCCAACTACGCCGGGAACATCGAGAAAGCCCAGGCTTTCACTGCCGAGACCGGCATCCCGGCCTATCGCTGGGACGTCGGCGACCATGAACAGACCCTCGCCGGCTGCGCCCAGGTCGAGGCGGAGATCGGCCCGATCGACATCGTCATCAACAACGCCGGCATCACGCGCGACGGCGTGCTGCACAAGATGAGCTTCGACGACTGGAACGAGGTCATGCGCATCAACCTCGGCGGTTGCTTCAACATGGCCAAGGCGACCTTTCCGGGAATGCGCGAACGCGGCTGGGGGCGGATCGTCAACATCGGTTCGGTCAACGGCCAGGCCGGTCAATACGGCCAGGTCAACTATGCCGCGGCCAAGTCCGGCATCCACGGCTTCACCAAGGCGCTGGCGCAGGAAGGGGCCAAGTTCGGCGTCACGGTCAACGCGATCGCGCCCGGCTATATCGATACCGACATGGTCGCCGCCGTGCCCGGGCCGGTGCTGGAAAAGATCCTGGCCCGCATCCCGGTCGGCCGGCTCGGCCACGCCGAGGAAATCGCGCGCGGCGTCACCTTCCTGTGCTCGGACGATGCCGGCTTCGTCACCGGCTCGACGATGAGCATCAACGGCGGGCAGCATATGTATTGAGGCCCGGGCGTGCCCGCAGCCTACCACCCCCCGGTCAAGCGGTCGGTCGAGATCGCCGGGCACAAGACCTCGATCAGCCTCGAACCCCTGTTCTGGGATCTGCTGCGCGACGCGGCGAAGGCCGAAGCGATCCCCATCAACGCGCTGGTCGCCCGCATCGACGCCGAACGCATCGTCGCGACGACCCCGCCCAGCCTCGCCGGCGCCATTCGCCTGTGGCTGGTCACGCGGCTGATCTCCGGCTAGACCTTGTGCGCACAAATGCACGGTCAACAAGCACGGAGGGAATGATGCGACGCTATATCCTGAGCCTGGGGGCGGCTGCCGCTCTGGTGCCGGTGTCTTCCGGCCTGCTCCTGGCCGATACGGCCTACGCCAGGCAACCCAAGCCCGTCGCCTCCGGCAAGGCGGTGACCAGGCGCTGCCGCCATTCGGACGGCACGGCCGGATTGATCGCCGGCGGCGTCGCCGGCGCGGTGATCGGCGGCAGCGCGCTCGGGGGCGGCGCGGTCGGAACGCTCGTCGGCGCCGCCGGGGGTGCGCTTGCCGGCCGCGCGATCGATCGAACCATGACCGCCAAGAAGCGTTGCACATATGTGAAGGGCTGATCGAGGACGTGTCCGCTTGCCGCAGAAATCCCGACGAGGCTGGGCGTTCGTTGCCGCCGGCGCGGTCGAGATTCTGCTGCTTGCGGGCCTGATCCTCGGTCTGGCGGCACCGGCCGTGCTGCAACGGGCGTCATCGGCACTGGTCTCGCTGGACCTCACCCCGGCCACACCGCCACCGCGCCATCACCGCGAAGCCGGCGGGCCGACAGGCAGAAGGGCGCAGACCGTTCCTGTCGAGGCCCCGTCTCCGCGCCTGCCGGTTCCCGCGCCCACCCCGGCCGCCAGTCACGCCGGTGAAGGCACAGCAATCGCCGGCGGCACGGCCGGCGCCGGAGCGGGGCCGGGAGCCGGCGGCACGGGCAGCGGTAGCGGCAGCGGCGACGATGCCGGCGACGATCCGCAATGGATCGCCGGGCGCATTTCCAACACCGATTATCCGGTCGAAGCGCGCGAGCGCCGGGAACAGGGAACGACCCGCACCCGCGTGACCGTGGATGCGCGCGGCCGCGCTTCCGGCTGCACGGTGCTGCGCTCCAGCGGCAGCGCCGCACTCGACGAAGCCACCTGCCGCCTGGTGCTCAAGCGTTTCCGTTTCACCCCCGCACGCGATGCCGGTGGCCAAGCGACACCCGGAGAAATCGACTACGATCAGGAATGGGCGATCACCGGCTACCTCGGCGAATAGCCCCCGCGTCCGATTGAACCGGCGAATGCCTTTGGCCTGTCGGTCCGCGCCCCCGATGTCCCGGAAAGTGCAATTTCATATCGGACCGGGTATGTTCGATATCATCCGCCGCACATTTGGCCGGCGACCGGAAAGGCTTTCATCTTGGATTTGAGGCATATGCGCCATTTCGTCGCCGTCGCCGAAGAGTTGCATTTCGGCCGCGCGGCAAAGCGGCTGAACATCGCGCAGCCCCCGTTGAGCCAGTCGATCCGCCGGCTCGAGGAGAGCCTCGGTGTCGTCCTGCTGGATCGCTCGCGGCGTGGCGTGGCATTGACTCCGGCCGGGAAGATTTTCCTGCGCGAAGCCCAGCGCACGCTGGTGCAGGCCGATCTGGCGGTGAAGCTGGCCCGGCGGGAAGCAGGGCGGCCGCCGGAAGTCCATCTCTCCTTCATCGGACCCTTGCTCTATCGGCTGCTTCCGGGCCTGATCGAGCACTACCGTGCCCAATCGCCGTCAGTTCATCTTCGCCTGTTCGAACGATCGTCCCACGAACTCATGGCGAGCTTGACCAAGGGGGAATTCGACGTCGGCTTCGCGCTTTCGTCAGTCATGGGGACCGAGGGATCGGAAGGTTGCGAGGCGTTCGTCGTCGAGCGGACCCCGTTGCTGGCCGCCGTTCCGAGATCCGCGCCGCTTGCCGCCAAGGACGCGGTGACCCTTGAAGAGCTTGCCGCCCAGCCGTTCATCATGCCCCCGGTCCGCTATCTGAAACGGATGTCGCAGTTGCCGAACCTGTTCGAATCAAGAGGTCTGATCATGAACCTGTCCCAGGAGGTCTCGCAGATCAACACCGCCATAAGCCTGGTGGGAGCGGGCATCGGCTGCAGCATTGTCCCGGCGACCGCGGCATTGGCGCACACGCACAATGTCCGGTTCCTGCCGATCGCCGATGCGGTGCTGCAGCCGATCGAAATGGCGATGATCTGGAAGCCGCAACAGATCAGCAGCGCGGCGCAGGAATTCGTCGCCTACGTGAAAGACTATATCGCCCGAAACCCGGGATTCCTGGACCCGGACCAGCCGCTTACCGCGCTCCGGGAATCGTCATCCGCGCAGCGCCCGCCGCGGCACCGATGACCGACAGGCAGCGATGGCGCGACCAACGCAGAAGGCCGGGCTCTGACCAAGTAACTCCGACCGCATGACAAAGCGCAAAGCCCCGCCGACAGCATTCGTCTGCCGGCAGGGCTTTGACCATCTCAGTCGCGGGTGAAGCTGCCGCCGGAAGCCGCCTTTTCCTTCAGCAGGGCGGAAGGACGGAAGTTTTCCCCGTGCAGCTTCTCGAGTTCCTCGAGCTTGGCGACGATCTTGGGCAGGCCGATCGTGTCGGCCCAGAACAGCGGGCCGCCCGTGTAGACCGGCCAGTTGTAGCCGAGGATGCAGGCGACATCGATGTCGGACGCCCGGCTGGCGACGCCTTCCTCGAGCACCTTGGCAGCTTCGTTGACGACCGGGTAGAGCAGCCGGGCGATGATTTCGTCTGGGGACTGCGCGGCCGTCGGCACAACGCCCTTGAACTCGGCAAAGTCCGCGATAATCTTGTTCGCGACCTCGGAAATGCTCTGCCGGCGGTTGTCGTCGTAGTCGTAATAGCCTGCCTTGGATTTCTGGCCCAGGCGTCCTGCCTTGACCAGGTCCCCGCGCACCGATCGTTCGACTTCGTCGCGACCGATCACGTCCAGCCCGACGAGATCCATCATCTGGAACGGCCCCATGGCGAAGCCGTAGTCGTAGATCACGGTATCGACCGCGGTGGGCGGCGTGCCCTCGACGATGATGGCATCGGCCTGATCCTTGCGCTGACTCAGCACGCGGTTGGCGATGAACCCGTGTCCGACGCGGGAAAGGACCGCCACTTTGCCGATCTTCTTGGCCAGGCCCATGGCCGTGGCAATGACTTCCTTGGACGTCTTGGCGCCGCGCACCACCTCGAGCAGGCGCATGACGTTGGCCGGCGAGAAGTAGTGCATGCCGAGCACCAGCTCGGGCCGCGAGGTGACGGAAGCGATCTCGTCGATATTGAGATAGGAGGTGTTGCTGGCGAGCATCGCACCCGGCTTGGCGATCGTGTCGAGCTTGCCGAAGATATCCTTCTTGATCTCCATCAGCTCGAAAACGGCCTCGATCACCAGGTCCACGTCGGACAGGGCCTCAAGCCCGACCGCCGGACGGATCAGCGCCATGCGCTTTTCGACTTCGTCCTGTGTCAGCCGGCCCTTGGCGGCGCTGATCTCGTAGTTCTTGCGGATGACCCCGATGCCGCGATCCAGCGCTTCCTGGTTCATGTCGACCAGGGTCACCGGAATACCGACGTTGAGGAAGTTCATGGCGATGCCGCCACCCATCGTGCCGGCGCCGATCACGCCGACGCTGTTGATCGGCAGGGTCGGCGTATCCGCGGGCACGTCCGGCACCTTGCCGGCCTGACGTTCGGCGAAGAAATAGTAGCGCTGGGCCTGCGACTGGATCGAATCGTGCAGTTCCTCGAACAGCTCGCGCTCGCGCTTCATGCCCTGTTCGAACGGCAGCTCGACCGCCGCCTGGACCGCCTTGATGATGCCTTCCGGCGCCAGGAAACCGCGATTGGCGCGCGCGTGCTTGCGCCGGAAATCCTCGAACAGGGCGGTGTTGCCCTTGTCCGCGTCCACCTTGTCCTGCCGGTCGCGAACGCGGCTGAGCGGCTTGCCTTCGGCCAGGATCTTGCGGGCGAAGGCGATGGCATCCTCACGCAGCTTGCCTTCCTCGGCGAGCGCATCGATCATGCCCAGTTCGAGCGCGCGCTTCGCCGGGATCGGTTCGCCACCGACGATGATGTCGAGCGCGGTGGCCGCGCCGACGATGCGCGGCAGGCGCTGGGTGCCGCCCGCGCCCGGCAGGATGCCGAGCTTGACCTCGGGAAGGCCGACCTTCGCCGAGGGCACGGCGATGCGATAGTGGCAGGTCAGCGCCAGTTCGTAGCCGCCGCCGAGCGCGGTGCCGTGGATCGCGGCGACGACCGGCTTCTTGCTGGCCTCGATCACGTCGAACACGCCGACGAGGCTCGGATCCTGCAGCGGCTTGCCGAATTCGGAGATGTCCGCGCCGGCGAAGAAGGTCCGCCCGCCGCAGATCAGGACGATGCCCTTGACCGCGTCATCCGCGTCGAACGCACGGAAGCTCTCATCCAGCGCCCGCCGCACGTCGATGCCGAGCGCGTTGACCGGGGGCGAATCGATGGTGATGATGCCGATGCCATCTTCGATCGTGCAAGTCGCGACTTTACTCAACGTCTGTCTCCCAAATGCGGTTGGTGGCGTGGCACAAGCGGCTGGAACCCAGCGATGGCCGGTCAGGTCGGGTCGTTAGCGGATGGTCGCGGCGATTGCCAGCCTGAGCGAACGATTCAGCAGGCCAGCTCGCCGGCCCGGGAATGACTGGCGGCAATCATCTGCAGCGCCGCATAGGCATCGTGCACCGCATTGCCGATCCGCCCGGTGCGGCGGCTGTCGCCGATGACGAAAACCCGGATCGCCGGGTCGATGCCCTCGATCATGTCGGCCAGGGGATCGCGCCCTTGCGCGATGATCAGGCGATCGGACCGCAGTTCCCGAGTCGCGCCTTCCGCATCACAGATCTCGACCGATGCGGCGCCGACGCGGGTTATCCGAGTCGATGGCAGGATGGTGATGCGCGGATTGCCGGTGAGGCGCTCGATCAGCATCTTGCGGTAGATGTACTCGGCCGCGCGCGCCAGGTCGCTCACCGGCGAACGGGAGACCAGGGTCACGTCGATCCCCCGGCTGGCCAGATATTCGGCCGTCTCGCAGCCGGTCTCGCCGCCGCCATAGACGACTGCCTGCTGTCCGGGCACCAGTCCCAGTTCGACCTCGCCCATCAGCAGCTCGTAGGAGTCCACCACCCCCGGGCCATCGATGCCGGGGATTTCCAGCGGGCGCCGCTTGGTGCCGGCGGCGATGAAGACGATGTCGGGCTTTCGCGCCACGATCGCTTCGGCATCGAGCCGGCTGTTGAGCTCGACGTGGATCGTGCTGCCGTCCAGGCGGTGCAGGAGATAGGCGCGGTATTCGTCGAACTTGTCCTTGCCCGGAGGTGCGCCGGAGGCGATCAGGCCGCCGCCCAGCGTGTTCCTCGCTTCGTGCAGCTCGGTATCGAACCCGGCTTCGGCGAGAAGCAGGGCGGCGGAAATCCCCCCCGGACCGGACCCGACGACCAGCGCCTTGCGGCCGGCGCCCAGGTCGGCGGGAATCTCCGGATCGAGCTCATTGCCGGTCCGCGGATTTTCCGCGCAGGTCATCGGATGGGTGGCACCGCTGATGCACCAGTTGCAGCTCGTGCATGGCCGCACGTCGGCGAACCGCCCTTCCCGGACCTTTCGCGGCCACTGCGGATCGGCCAGCGCCGGCCGGCCGAGCGCGACGAGGTCGGCATCTCCGTCGCGGATGGCGTTTTCCGCGGTGGCCGACTGACGGATATGGCCAACCGCGATGACCGGCACCCCGGTCGCCCGGCGCAAGCGCCCGGCATAAGGAATGCGCCAGCCTTCGGGTGCCGACATCGGCTCCATAACCCGCTCAAAACTGGCCGGTCCCTGCCCGGTCGAGGCATGAAATCCGCTGGTCCCGGCCGCCACCAGCATCCGGCCATTGACCTCGGTATCGTCGATGGTCACCCCGCCCGGAAGGAACTCATCCACCGAAAGGCGGAAAATCAGCGGCTTGTCGCCAATCTCGTTGCGAATGGCGCGAGATATGGCGATCGGGAACGCCATCCGCCGCTCGCTGTCCCCGCCCCACTCATCGTCCCGCTGGTTGCACAACGGAGAAATGAACTGCGACACCAGATAGCCATGCGCCGCGTGAATCTCCACGCCGTCATAGCCCGCCTCCGCCACCAGGCGCGCGCTATAGGCAAAGCGGTCGACCAGCGTGCGGATCTCGTCCGAGCTGAATTCGCCCGAGACCAGCTTGCCGGGGTCCTTGCGGGAATAGACCGCGCTGGCGGCCTTGGGCAGCGGCACATAACGCCGGTCGGCAAACCGACCACCATGCTGGAGCTGGACAAAAACGGAGGCGCCGGTGCTCTTCACCGCATCGACCAGCCGCTTGTGCCCATCGAGATTGGCGCGGCTGTCGAGCGAGAGCTGGTGCTTCTCGCTGCGCCCGGTCTGCGCATCGACACAGGTGAACTCGACGATGATGAGGCCGAAGCCGCCGATCGCGCGCTCGCGGTAAAAAGCCAGGTGACGCGGCTGCACGCTGCCGTCCTCGCCGGCATATTCCGTCGACATCGGCGCCATGACCAGGCGATTGCGAAGCTTCACCCCGGCGAGATCGAACGGGCTGAACAGATGCGGGTATTCGTCCATGTCGCGTTTCTCCGGGCTCGGGTATGCGGAGCGACCCGCGAGTGCCGCAAAAGCCGCAACACTTGTCCGCCATCCGCGCCAGCTGCCTCCATTCGAGACGCGCAGAAAGCCTTCTCCCGCGAATCGCTTTCACATACTCGGTTGCGCCTGCCAAGCACTGTTCGGCAGCGAATGGATGCACGCAAGGCCCCATCGGCGAAACCGCCCCATGGGCAACGATTGCGCCGCGGTTATCGGATTGCCAGTCCCGCCGCAGGATTTATTCCGCGACGGCAGTGAGCGGATTTGCGAACGCGGCAATCAGGCATCGCACGGGTCCGTCCAGACGCGAACAGGGGGAGGTCGAATGGCAGTATTGGCAGGCCTGCGGATCGTGGAGATCGGCGGCATCGGCCCTGCCCCGTTCGCCGGCATGATGCTGGCCGACCATGGAGCCGAGGTCATCACGATCCAGCGCAAGGGCGGTTTCTTCGTCCAGGAGGACGCCTCTTCGCGTTCGCGGCGGTCGATCCTGCTCGACATCAAGGAGCCGGAGGGCCTGGCGCTGGCCAGGCGGCTCTGCGTGTCCGCCGACGGCCTGATCGAGGGCTTCAGGCCCGGCGTCATGGAGCGGCTGGGCCTCGGGCCGGACGAGCTGCTCAAGGAAAACCCCTCGCTGGTTTACGGGCGGATGACCGGCTGGGGGCAGTTCGGCCCACTGGCCCAGGCCGCCGGCCACGACATCAACTACATCGCGCTGACCGGCGTGCTTCACGCTGTCGGCGAACGCGGTCGCGATCCGATCCCGCCGGTCAATTTCGCCGGCGATTTCGGCGGTGGCGGCATGTTGCTGGCATTCGGCATGGTCGCCGCGTTGCTCGGCGTGCAGCGGGGCCTGCCGGGCCAGGTGGTCGATGCGGCGATGACCGACGGCTCGGCCTTGCTCGCGGCAACGTGCTACGGCCAGTTTGCCGCCGGCATCTACCGCAACGAGCGCGGCACCAACTGGTGCGATGGCGGCGCCCATTACTACAGCAGCTATCGCTGTGCGGACGGGCGGTGGATCTCGATAGCCTCGTGGGAACCGCAGTTCTATGCCTTGCTTCGCCAACAGCTCGATCTCGACGATCCCGTGTTCGACGCGCAACAGGATGAAGCCGCCTGGCCGATGCTGAAGGAGCGCCTGGCCGCGATCTTCCTGACCCGCTCGCGCGACGAATGGTGCCACTTGCTGGAAGGGACCGATGTCTGCTTCGCGCCGGTGCTTTCGTTGACGGAAGCACCCCACCACCCGCACAACCTCGCCCGGCGGACGTTCCTCGAAGTCGGCGGCGTGGTGCAGCCGGCGCCGGCGCCGCGATTTTCCGCCACTCCCGCCCCGGAGCCACGAGCCGCAACTCTACCCGGCGGCGATGGGGAAAACGTGCTCCGCGACCTGGGGCTGGACGATGGAACCATCGCGGGTCTGCAGGCGCGGGGCGTCGTCGGCTGACTGTTCGCCGACCCGATTGCGGCCGGCCTGGTAGACGGGCGGATGCAATCGAGACATATAGCCACCGGAAGGCGGGCAACGACGGCCGATGAAGCCGATCATTCGGGTTCCCGCGCAGGGGTATGAAGGTGAAAGGTTTGGAAATGGGCAAGTGCATCGTAGTGACCGGCGCAACACGGGGCCTGGGGCGCGGAATGGCGCGTGGCTTTGCCAGGCCGGGCAATGTCGTCGCGATCACCGGCCGCGATGAGGCGGCGCTCGCACAGGCCGCCGGGGAAATCGAGAATCTCGGCGCCAGGGCCGTTCCGGTCCGCTGCGACCATGGCGACGATCGCCAGGTCGAACAGGCATTCGCCACGATCACGGACAGGCTCGAGGGCCGGATCGACATCCTGGTCAACAATGCCGCCGCCGTCTATCCGCAGGACCTGATGATGCCCGGCAGGTTCTGGGAAAAGCCCATGCGCCTCGCCGACATGATCACCGTCGGCCTGCGCAGCAATTACACGGCCAGCTACTTTGCCGCGCCGATCATGGTGAAGCGCGGCAGCGGGCTGATCGTCAACATCTCGTTCTATGGCGCGCGGACCTATTTCCACGGCCCTGCCTATGGCGCAGCCAAGGCCGGCACCGACAAGATGACCGCAGACATGGCCACCGACCTGGAGGGCACCGGCGTTGCCGCGATTTCGCTCTGGCCCGGCTTCATCCTGACCGATGCCGTTCGCCAGACGCCACCGGAAATGATGCCGGAGGAATACCGCGCGCTGCTGCCGACCTGGGAAACGCCGGAATTCTCGGCCATGGTCGTCGATGCCCTGGCCGACGATCCCGAGCTTGCCGAGTTCAACGGCAAGGCGGTTATCGGCGCAGAACTCGGCCTGCGATACGGCATCAAGGACAGCGACGGCAAGCAGCCCCTGTCCTACCGGTCCAGCATGGGCGAGCCCATCGCTTTCGGCATACCGCAGGCAGGCTGAAGCCGAGCAATCACATAATCCACCGGGAGAGATGCACCATGAGCATATCGCTTGAGCAGAGAATCCAGAGGCTCGAAGACATCCAGGCCATTACCGCGCTCAAGGCGCGCTACGTCAATCTCAACGACGGGGGCTGGAAGGGACCGACTCACCAATACCCCCAGGAAGTGGCGGACCTGTTCGTCGCGGATGGCAGCTGGGACGGCCGCCCGAGCGCTGGGTATGCGCGTGGCCATGCCGAAATCAAGGAACTGTTCACCGCATTCCAGAGCGTCAAGTTCATCCTGCATTACATCACCAACCCGATGATCGAGGTCGACGGCGACACTGCCAGCGGCCATTGGCATGCACTGGTCACGATGACCGCGCATGACGATCAGGCTTACTGGTCACTGGGTCTCTACATCGATACGTTCGTGCGGACCGCCGAGGGCTGGAAATTGAAGGACCTGCGGTTCGAGCCGGCTTCCGTCAGCCCTTATGAAGCGGGATGGGGCAAGCTACGCATGGCGGTGACCGAATTCGAGAGTTGAGGCCGGGCAACCGCCTGCAGCCGAGGCCGCTGTCCGCAGCGGACTCGGTTGCTGCCCAACCTAACCGACGTCCATGAACTCGAAATCGGCCTTGGTGGCGCCGCACTCGGGGCATTTCCAGTCGTCAGGAATGTCCTCGAAGCGGGTCCCGGGGGCGATCCCGGACAGGGGATCGCCGGTCTCCTCTTCGTAGGTGAAGCCGCAATTGACACAGACCCAGCGCCACATGGCCTTCAGACCTTGTCAAAAACGACGTGGATGTGGTCCGGGCTGCGTAGCGTATGTCCGACGATCTGCGGCTCCGGCATGTCGGGATCGAGACGCACATTCGGCAGACGATCGAGCACGCCTTCGAGGGCACGCCCCAGTTCGACCCGGGCCAGGTGCTGACCGACGCAGATGTGAGGGCCGCCAGCGAATGGCAGCGGCCTGGCAGTCCGTTCGCGGAAGATGTCGAACTTGTCCGGGTTTTCGAACCTGGTCGGATCGCGATTGGCGCTGCCGAGGATCACATTCATGAAGGCTCCGGCGGGAATCATCACCCCATCGATCTCGGTGTCGCGGACGCAACCCCGGTAGGTAACCGAGATCGGGCCGTCCCAGCGCAGCGCTTCTTCCACCGCCAGCGGCACCAGCTTGCGATCCTTGCGGATGCGATCGAGGAGTTCCGGCTCCTTGAGCAGGCAGGTCAGCAGCACGCTCATCGAGCGGTATGTGGTATCGCCACCGGCATTGACCAACTGGCGCAGGAAACTGATCAGCACGTCCTCGTCGAGGTAGTCGCCATCGACTTCGATCGTTGCCAGATGGCTGACCAGATCATCCCCCGGATTTGCCCGCCGTTCCGCCAGCATCTCCTTGAAGAAAACGCCCAGCTTCGCGGTTGCTTCCGCCCCTTGCGGGAAGCCACCCGACGAGAGCAGCTGGGCCACCGCAAGCTTGTGAAAGACCGGCGACTCATCCGGATCGAGCAGCAGCATGGAATAGATGATCTGGAACGGGAAGTGGTGGGTATATTCCTCGATCAGGTCCGCCTTGCCCCGGTCGATGAACTTGTTGACCAGGCGATCGATCACCGGCTGCACGACGCTGACGCCCCAGCGCTGCACGACGTGCGGCAGGAACGCCTTCTGCAGGACCTTGCGGAAACGCTTGTGCTCTGCCCCGTCCATCACCGTGACGGTGCGGCCGAATGACTTGGCAATGTTGTATTTCCACGCATCCCAGCTGGTGAAGGTTTCGGGATCGTCGAGAACCCGCATGCACGCATCGTACCCGAACACGCTGTAATGGTTCAGATGATGCAGTTCGACATCGGGCGTGTCGGAAAACAGGGCGTTGTACTCGACCTTGTGGACCGAGCTTTCCCGGCGCATCTTTTCCAACAGCGGGTACGGGTCCGGAAACCGCCCGCGCATCTCGCGCTCCATGAAGAAGACATTGAAGTCCTTGTCTTCCAGGTCCTCGAGGGGTGGCAGCACGCGGGCAATCGGGGCGTTCATGGGTGCATCCTCACGCAAGCGTCTTGTTGTGTAGTGACGGCTTGATAGTAACCGAGTCGTCCGAACCGGTCAACCGGCATGTCCACGTCTGGACATAGCGCGGCCCTCCTCGCGCCTGCCGTGAGGGCAAGCGCGGGGGGCAAGAAGGCACCTGCTCCGACGGTTATGGAGCTACAGCTTGCGGATGATGTTTTCCGAGAACCTGGAAGCCAGATCGACTTTCTCCTGGAAGGTCCGCTCGACTCCGTCCTGGAACAGCATGACCTGCAGGTGGCCAACGCCACTGCGCTCCTCGAACCGCCTGATCTGGCCGGCATCGGTGACATCGCAGCCGATGTACATCTTGCGCTCATAGGGGCCGGTAAGGCCGTTCTCCGCCCGGATCTGGTCGATGGCGGCAAATTCGGCCGCGGTCTGCGGATCGAGATTCCCCTCGATGTCGGCCCACGGCCGCATCGGCATGTAGCCATCGAAAAACGCGGCGCGGCGGGCGGCCGGCAGCGAATGCCCGCCGATCCACATGGGAATGGGCTTCCTGGGCACAGGAAACATGCCGCTGCGGGGAAAATCGTAATATTCGCCGTGGAACTCGGCATAGCCGTCGTCCCAGAAATCGCGGATGATCGTCAGCATCTCGTCCACCCGCTTGCCGCGGTTGTGGAAGTTCGGGCCGACCGCCTCGAACTCCTCCTTGAGCCAGCCGACACCCGTGCCGAGAACAAAACGATCGTTCGACATGACCGCGACCGAACTGCCCAGTTTCGCCACCGTGAACGGATCGCGCAGCGGCAGGACATAGACATAGGTCAGGAACTTGAGCCGCGTGGTCACGGCCGCCATGGCCGCATAAGCGACCATCGGATCGACGAACTCGTGATCCGCCCGCAGCGGGAAACTGCTGGGATGCGGCGTGCGCGGCCCATCCTTGACGACGACGTGGTCTGGCAGGACGACCCCTTCGAAGCCCAGCTCTTCCGCCTTGCGGGCATGTTCGAGCAGCAATTCCGGGGGTTCGAAATTCAGTGTCAGCCAGAACTTCATCGCTTCATCCCTTCGGTTCTGATTATGCAAACGGTCGTTCCGTGCCGGACCGGTCTCCGGCCTGTCGAACGCCTGGGCGTGGGTAGACGAACACTGTCCCCGCCCGCAAGCCAGCGATACCCACCCCATTGCCGTTGCCGTCAGCGTGAATTTTCGTGCGCCCTGTTCGATTGGTGTCGACAGCGCGTTGGACGGCGTGGTCCATATGCAAGGACCAGCAAGATAGAGTCTGGATGGGAGACGCATGGCCCAGGGCTGCTCTGCGCGAGAGTTCGGTACGATTGCCAGGGCCGAATCTCGCTTGGTGTCCATGCCTGCCGGGAAGCTGCCGGTTGCCCGCCCCCCGCATTTGCTGCAGTCTTCCCCGCAAGGTCCCGGCCGGAGTCGAGCTATGGGACCACGAGAGGGGAAGCCCGCGTGAGCGACCAACCAAAGAACTTCGCCAAATCGGCGAACCGCGCGCTCGATATCCTCGAGTTCATCGCCTCGCTCAACCGCCCGGCCAAGGCGGCGGAAATCGCCGTTGGCCTGGGGCTGGCAAGGTCCAGCGTCCACCAGTTGCTGACGACAATGGTCTCAGGCGGCTACCTGATCTGCGGCGAGGGCGTGCGCTATTTCCCCTCACCGCGAAGCGCCCAGATCGGCAGCTGGTTGAGCCGCTGCTATCCGGACCTCGATGGCCTGCGCGAGACGGTCGAGGAACTGCACGACCTGACCCATGAAACGGTCACCCTGTCCATCCAGAGCGACTGCGTCATGCGGATCGCCGCGATGTCGGGGCAGGACGGACGCGAATGGCTTTCCCGTGCCGGCTGGCAGGTGCCGGTGTTCGGCACCGCGATCGGTGCTGCCGCCCTGTCGGACAAGCCGCCGCGAGCGATCAGCCGCCTGGCCGAACGCGCCCGGCGCCAGCACGTCCTGGGCCGCGCGGTCGCGGTGGACCAGTCCTACCTGGAAGAACTGCGCCGGTTTCGCATGAAGGGCTATTCGTGGGGCCTGACCCGGCCGGAAAACTTCGTGCCCGACGATGCGAAACCGCAGGTCGTGTGGTCCATCGCCCTCAAGCTTCCGCAGTCGGACACCGGAACCGACGTAGTGATCGGCCTGGCCGGTCCGGTGGCGAGAGTGCGCAGCCGGGAGCGCGAGATCGTCAACATCATGCACAGGACAATCCGCAAGCGGCTGGGACGGACCGGCAATGGCGGCATCGCCGGACAGGCAATGTACGAGAATCGATCGTAGACGCCAAACGCGGCGGCGGCGTCCTGCCCCGCCCGCGCGGGGACAACGGAAAGGATGCCCGATGAGTGACGGTCTGCCCCGTCTGAAGTACCCCCTGCCGGAAGAACGGCAAGGGCGAGAGGCTGACGAGAGCCTGCAGGCGCGTCGCCAGGCCACCGGAATTGCCGATCCGGCGAAAGTGGCAACGTACCCCCGAATCGCCGGAGTGCCCTGCCTGGTGGTGGGCGACGAAGCCGCGTCGCGGGTCATCGTGCACATGCATGGCGGCGGTTATCGGCTGGGTTACGCGGCCGGCTGGGCGGGATTCGCGGCGCGCCTGGCGGCCGAGGCCGATGCCCGGGTCATCCTGGCCGAATATGCCCTCGCTCCGGAGCGGCCTTTCCCAGGCGCGGTCCTGCAGGCCCTCAGGCTGATCGGCGCACTGACTTCGGCGGCGGATGCGCCGCCGGTCTTCCTGTCCGGCGATTCCGCCGGCGGGGGACTGGCGCTCGCGGCTGCGGTCGCGCTCGCCGACCCGGGCTGCCTGACCGGAGTCGTGCTGCTTTCGCCCTGGATCGACTTGCGCGTCCAGGCATCCAGCTATGCGCGATGCGCCGAAACCGATGGCCTGTTTTCGCGGGCGTCGGCAACAGCAGCGGCCGGCGAATACCTTCAAGGCTGGCCGAACGACGACCCCATGACATCCCCGCTCCTGGCCGACTTTGCCGGATTGCCGCCGGTGTGCATTCTCGCCTCGAGCACGGAAGTGCTCGCTGACGACAGCGCCGAGCTGGCCCGATTGCTGGCCATCAGCCATGTCCCGGTATCGCTGCTGATGCGGCCCGGTCTGCCGCATGACTGGCCGATCGTCACGCCAGAGGCTGCAGAGTCGGCACATGCGGTGCAATTCATCGCGAATTTTATCGCGACCGACTGGCGTGGCGACGATCGGTAAGGGCTGGAGCAAAGACATGACACAATTCGAATCGACCGTCGCGATTGTCACCGGTGCCGGCCAGGGCATCGGCAAGGCGACAGGTCATGCATTCCATGCCGCGGGCGCCCGCGTCGTCCTGCTGGACGTCCTTGCCGAACCCCTGGCGCAGACCGTGTCGGAGCTTGGCCCGTCCGAGCGCGTGTTCTCCGCTCTTGTCGATGTGTCCGATCGCGGCGCGGTCGATCGCGTCATGGACGAGGCGTTGGCCCGGTTTGGCCAGATCGACGCCCTGGTCAACAGCGCCGGCATCCGCGGACTCGGCAATGTCGCCGACATCGACCTGGACCTGTGGCGACACGTCCATGCCGTCAACCTCGAGGGGAGCTTGAACACTTGCCAGGCCTTCACCCAGCGGGTGATCGCGGCGGGACGCCCCGGGGCGATCGTCAACCTCACCTCGGTTGCAGGCCTGATGGGCGTGCCGGGCCGCGCCGCCTATGTCTCGACCAAGCATGCGATCATCGGTCTCACGCGCGAACTGGCCATGGAAGTCGGCCGCCACGGGCTGCGCGTCAACGCCATCGCGCCGGGCATGATCCGCACGCCGATGACCAGCACGATGCTGGCGGACGCGGAAAGCGAGGCACGTTCAGCCGCAATGCATCCGCTGGGCCGCGTCGGCCAACCGGAAGAGATCGCCTCGGCAATCCTGTTCCTGTGCTCGGATCAGGCGAGCTTCATCACCGGAACGGTCCTGTCGGTCGACGGCGGCTATACTGCGGGCAGATTGTTCTGAATCCCTCCGCCGCCGTCGCGATTTCCCCGCTTACTTGCCCACCATCCCCAGCAGGCCCATTCCTTCGAGCATCAGGCCGAAGCCGAGGTCGTCAAGCATCCGCCGCTTGATGTGCTGGGTCAGCGCCATGCGCGAGAAGCGCAGCATCTGCGGATTGTGGCGGACCAGGTCGCGGGCGACTTCGCGGGCGCGAGCAAGCACCTGGCCATGCGGCACGACTTCGGCGACAAAACCGAGCTGATGGGCTTCCTGCGCCGAAATCTCGGCCCCGGTCAGCAGAAAATGGCGACCGCGATTGGGGCCGAGCAGCATCGGCCACCAGACATGTACCCCGTCGCCCGGCACGACACCACCGATGGTATGCGCCTTGTCGGCGAATGACGCCCGCTCGGAGGCGATGACGATGTCGGACATCGTCGGGATTTCGGCATGGATGAACGCCGGCCCGTTGACCGCGCCGATCACCGGGCACTCGATCTCGAGCAGGTTCTGCAGGAGATCCTTGCCCTCCTTGTAGATGCGATCCCAGAACACCACCGAAGGAATGCCGACCGAACCCGGATCGAGATCGGTCAGGAAGGAATCGCCGGTACCGGTGATGATGAGCACCAGGTTCTCGGGATCGCGCCCGATCTGATAGAACGCGTCGCCAAGCTCCTCGTGAATGTCGCCCTTCTCCGGGCTCCACCGCGCCGGGCCACCCTCGTGGTGGATGGTCAGTTCGAGGATGCCCTCGTTCCGCTCCAGCTTGACCGTCTTGTAGCGCGAGGCATAGCTTTCAAATTCGCTCATCACTCTCTCCGGCTTGCAAGTGCCCCTGCCCGTGTCAGCTGCTCACATTCAATCGAGGCGGGAGCACTCTCGCCCATTGCTTTCGATACGCCGATGTCCCGGCAATCGCTTCCTCTGACCTGGCGGGCACGGGATACAAGGCAGGCTGGAGCCTGTAAAGCAGCGCACGGCACCTCCCGGCATCAGCCTCACCGTTGCCGCACCACAAAAACATGAGGCGGCGCGATACCTGGCAAGCATGAGATCACCGTGCCCGAGAACTTGCAGGCGGCCCCTGTGGCTTCCTGCATGTGGAGCGCCCCGCTGCCAGCGGTTGGTTGTCCGTCCACCACCCCGTGATATTTGGCTCATTCGGGCCGCACCCCACTCACCCGGTGGCAACCTCCATGCCCTCGTTCAATGTCCATCGCCCCGAACGATCGCGCAGCCAGCCCCGGGCTGCCATCGTCCCGCCGTCAACCGCGAGCGTCACGCCGGTGACGTAAGATGAAAGATCCGAAGCGAGGAACAGGGCCGCATCGCCGCATTCCTCGATCAGGCACTCCCGTCGCAGCGGAATCAGACGGTTCACCGCATCGACATGTTCGGCCGACCTCACGCGCCAGATGCTGGGATCGACCCGCCCGGTCTGGTTGCCGGAGATCCCCGGGGTGGGGGTGTGATCCGGCGCGATCGCATTGATCCGGATGCCATGGTCGCCGAGTTCGAGCGCCATGGTCCGGGTGAAGTTCTCCACCCCCGCCTTGCAGGCCGAGTAGACGGCAAAGCTCGGTGCGCCACGCGAGCCTTCGCTGCTGGTGACGCTGACGATGGCGCCGCCGCGCCCGTTGCGGATCATGATCGGTGCAGCGGCCGCGGTCGCCGCCACCACGCTCATCAGATTGAGGTCGATGTGCTTGCGCCAGCTCTTCTCCTTCTGGTCCAGCAACATGCGGCTGGCGGTGCCGCCGGCGTTGTTGACCAGAATGTCGAGGCGCCCGAACCGCGCGTCGATATCGGCGATCACCTGGTTGATCTGGCCCGTCTGCATGACATCCAGCGGCATCGAGGTGGCTTCGCCGCCCTCATTGCGGATCTGCGCGACGGTATCGTCCCCGCGCTCGGGAATGATATCGCCGATGACGACATGCGCGCCTGCCCGCGCCAGGACGAGCGAAATCCCCTGCCCGATGCCGCCACCGCCGCCCGTGACGAAAGCGACCTTGTCCTTCAGCGAGAGCTTCTCGACCAGCGATGGGTGAACCATGTTCTTTCCTCTCCAATACTCTCCGGCACCGGTCGGACCGCGAGCTTCGACGCCGATGCCTGGCAACCGCGTTAGGCACGATGCCGGACCCGATCAATCCGGAATCCCGCGAGGCAAAACGGCAAGCGGCGAAGCATCCGGGCGGCACCGCAAGTCGAGGGCCTTCGCCAGCTTGCGTCTGCCTGCACGCTTGATCATCCTCCCGGTCCATCTACACCAGGTGCACAATGTGTTGCGCCGCGATCGATGTGGCGTCAATGACGGGCCGGCAAGAAATCAGGCCACACGGTCAAATTGGAGAGACATCGATGGAATATCGCAAGCTTGGCTCGTCCGGTCTGACGGTCAGCGCGCTCGGCCTCGGGGCGATGACCTTCGGCGGGCAATCGAGCGAGGAAGACTCGTTCCGCCAGCTTGACATGGCTCTCGCCGCGGGTGTGACATTCATCGACACCGCCGAAAACTATCCCTTCCCGTTCGATCCCCGGACCCAGGGCGAATCAGAAGCGGTCGTCGGGCGCTGGATCGCTGCTCGGGGCGTGCGCGACAAGGTGGTGATCGCCACCAAGGCGGCGGCTTTCGGCCAGACCGATTTCGACCGTTTCGCCCACATTCGCGGCCCGGAACGCTGCCTCGACCGCCGCAACATATTCGAAGCCGTCGATGCCAGCCTGCGCCGCTTCGGCACCGATGTGATCGACCTCTACCAGCTCCACTGGAGCGAACGCGTCATCTCCGCCAACTTCCAGCCGCGCTACTCCAAGGTTCCCGACCGGCCCGAGGCCGTGCCGATTGCCGAGACGCTGGCGGCACTCGCCGAAGTCGTGGCGCAAGGCAAAGTCCGCGCCATCGGCATCTGCAACGAGTCGCCCTGGGGCACCATGCGCTACATCGCCGAGGCCGACCGCCAGGGATTGCCGCGCATCACTTCGATCCAGAACGGCTACAACCTGCTCGACCGCACTTTCGAGCTGGGCCTTGCCGAGGTTGCCGTGCGCGAGGCGGTGCCGCTGATCGCCTATTCGCCGCTCGCCGCCGGCGGACTGACCGGCAAGTATGGTTCGGCGCCCCAGCCGATCGAGGGCAGCCGCTCCAGCGCCATACCCAATTTCATGAGCCGGCTCGGCGCATCGCGCGTCCGCGCGATCGAGGCATACACCGCCATCGCCCGCGAGCACGGCATGAGCCTGCCGCACATGGCGCTGGCTTTCGCGCGGCAGCAGCCGTTCTGCGGCACCGTTCTGCTCGGCGCGTCGAACGCCGGACAATTGAGCGACAATCTCGCTTCTGCCGACATTGTCCTCGGCAAGGACGTGCTCAAGCAGATCAACGCGGTTCACGACGCGCACCCCAATCCGAAATGAGCAAGTTTACGCACTGACGAGATCGACTGACGATCACGCGCCATCGGCCAGAGCAGGAAAACCGCGTGGCCATTCATCCGGGAGAGACGACATGAATCGCACGGACTTCGACGAGCTGGCCGACAAGCTCCGCAACTGGGGCCGGTGGGGCACGGATGACAGCCGCGGCACGCTGAACCACATCGATGGCGCCGCGATGTTGCGCGGCGCCCAGTCGGCAACCGCCGGCAAGCTGTTCAGCCTGTCGCTCGAGTTCAACCGCGACGGCCTGCAGCTGCCCCGCAGCGGTCGCCTGAACCCCCAGCTTTATGTCACCGCCATGGACAAGGTGCTGGCCCCCGCCAATCCCGCATCGCGCCACAACGACGATCACGTCACCATGGGCCTTCAGAGCGCCACGCACTGGGATTCGCTCAGCCATGTCCACTACGACGGCGAACTCTACAACGGCCACAAGGCCTGCGATGTGCTGACCGTCGAGGGGACCAAGGCACACGGCGTGGAGCATCTTGCCAATCCCGGCATCCTCTCACGCGGCGTGCTGCTCGACATCGCCCGGCTGCGCGGGGTCGAGATGCTGTCCGGCACCGACGAGATCACGCCTGACGACCTGAACGCGGCGATCGATGCGCAAGGTGTGACGATTTCCCCGGGCGACATCCTGGTGATTCGGACCGGCAACATGCGACGCCTGGTCGTCTACAAGGATCGTGAACTGTTCAACCAGCACCACCCGGGGCTCACCGTGGCGTGCGCGGAGTGGCTCCACGATCATTCCATCGCCGCGGTTGCCGCGGACAACCAGGCGGTCGAAGTCATCAATGCCGAAACCTTCGAGGGCGAAATGGCACTGCCGATGCACCAGCTCTGCCTGCGCGACATGGGCATGCCGTTCGGCGAGAACTGGAACCTTGAGGCTCTGGCAGCCGATTGCGCGAGCGACGGCAAGTTCACATTCCTGCTTTGCGCGCCGCCGATCGGCTTCACCGGTGCTGTCGGCGCACCGGTCAACCCGACCGCGCTGAAGTAGCGACAGGGCCAGGACGCATCTGCAGGATCGAACCCAGTGCCTTTTGCCTTGGCATAAACCATATCATCTGGCATATTTATAACACGTTCCCGGGCGCATTCGGAATTTCGCTGCGTTGCCTCGCACACGGTCGCGCACAGGTTGGACTACACAATCCTCCCGGCCATTCGGCAGGGCCGGGCGACCCGCGATCAAGATAAGAACAGGGTGAGAATGATGATGGTTGAGGCAACCCCGAACAGCGGCGCCACGGACGGCGCCCGGCAGCGCGAAGCGTACAGCCAGCAACTGCTCGCCCGGCTCCTGGCCGAAGACGCCGAGTTTCGCGCAACGGCACCCGATCCGGCAGTGACCGCCGCCAAGGCCGCGCCCGGATTGACCCTGGCCCAGATCATCGCGACCGCGCTCGAGGGGTATGCCGATCGCCCTTGCCTGGGGCAGCGGGCAAAGCGCCTGGTGACGGATCCGGCAACCGGCCGCTCCACCCGGGTCGCCGAACCCCACTTCGAAGTCCTGACTTACCGGGAGGTCGGCCACCGTATCCATGCGCTGGCAAATTTCTGGCATGGCTCGGCATCCCGGCCGCTGCGTGCCGGCGACATGTTGCTGACCCTCGGATTCGGCAGCATCGATTATGTGACCGTGCTTCTCGCCGGCATCCAGCTCGGCAGCGTGCTGGTGCCGGTGCAGGCGGGTGGGGTCACCGCGCAGCTGCAGGCCATCCTCGACGAGATCAAGCCGGCGTGGTTTGCCGTGAGCGGGGAGTATCTGCTCAACGCGGTGGACCTCATCCTCGCCGGCTATCGCCCCGCCGGATTGCTGCTGTTCGATCACGACGGGCAGGTCGACGACGATCGCGAGCGCCTGGCCCTGGCGCGGGAACGGCTGGCGGATGCCGGCCTTGCAGACCTGATCGTCACGATCGACGAGGCCATCGCGCAAGGTGTAGCACTGCCGCCGGCCCCGGTCTTTGCCGAGCCGAATTCGGACCGGCGACTGTGCACGATCTATTACACCTCAGGCAGCACCGGCCTGCCCAAAGGTGCCATGTTGCCGGAAGTCGTGCTGAAAGTGCCGGTACTCGCACCGATGTCGTTCCCTGGCGTCTTTGTCCACTACATGCCGATGAACCATTCCTATGGGCCGTCCAACCTCTACCGTTCGATCGCCAACGGCGGCGTCGCCTACCTGACAAAGAGCGACCTTTCCGAGCTTCTCGAGGATTTCCGGCTGGCGCGGCCGACGACAATCCCGATGATCCCCCGTCTGTGCGAGATCTTCTACAGCCAGTTCCAGCTCGAGTACAATCGGCGGGTGAGCTCGGACAGCGATCCGGACAGCTTGCGCCAGCGCCTGCTGGAGGAGTGGCGCCGCGATCGCCTCGGCGGCCGCTTTGTCCGCGTCAGCTTTGCCTCCGCCCCCCTGACCCCGACGCTGAAGAACTTCGTCATGGAGCTGTTCGGCGTGCCGCTGGACGAATCGTTCGGCTCCACCGAGGTTTCCGGCGTCCTGCACAATTCCCGCGTCATGAGCCCGCCGGTGATCGCCTACAAGCTCGCCGATGTGCCGGAACTCGGCTACTACACGACCGACAAGCCCAACCCGCGCGGAGAACTGCTCGTTCGTACCGAGACGATCATGCTCGGCTACTACAAACAACCCGAGCTGACGGCGAAAGCCTTCGATGAAGAGGGCTTCTATCGCACCGGCGACATCCTGGAGCAGATCGGCCCTGACCAGTTGGTCTATGTCGATCGGCGCAACAACGTGCTCAAGCTGGCCCAGGCGGAATTCGTCGCGGTCCAGCGCCTGGAAGGCCTGTTTTCCAGCAGCCCGCTGATTGCGCAGACCTTCATCTACGGCACGAGCACGCGGTCGTTCCTGCTCGCGGTGCTCGTGCCGGATGCGGACATGGTGCGCCAGATGGGCCTTGAAGGCGACGAGGATGCCTTGCGTGCCGCTCTGCGGGAGGCGATCCAGACCGTCGCCCAGGCCAATGAACTGCAATCCTACGAAGTGCCACGCGATTTCATCATCGAGCACGAGCCGTTTTCGATCCAGAACCGTCTGCTCACGGCATCGGCCAAGTTTGCCCGCCCCAATCTGATTGCGGCCTATGCCCCCCGCCTGGAAGCGATGTACGACGAGATCGCCGAGCGCCAGACCAGCGAACTCGAACGCCTGCGCACTCAGGGCGGCACGGCCGGCGTGCTGGAGACGGTGCTTGGCGCCGCTCAGGCAACCCTGGGTCTCGAAAAGATCGACCCCGAGCATGAATGCAGCTTTGCCGATCTCGGCGGTGATTCGCTCGCATCGCTCAGCTTCTCCCTGCTGCTGGGCGATATTTTCGGGGTCGATGTGCCGGTCGGCGTGATCACCAATCCGGCAAGCAGCCTGCGCGATCTCGCCCGCTATATCGAGCGTGTGCGCGCCGCTTCGCACGCCCAGCCCACCTTCGCCTCGGTCCACGGTGCGGGTGCGACGGCGATCCGGGCGTCCGACCTGGTGCTGGAGAAGTTCCTCGGCGACGATATCCTCGCACGCGCCGCCTCTGCCGCGCCGCAATCGGCAGAGGTCCGCACCGTGCTGGTGACCGGCTCCACCGGTTTCCTTGGCCGTTTCCTCTGCCTCGAATGGCTGGAGCGGATGGCCGAAGCGGGCGGCAAGGTCATTGCGATCGTCCGCGGCCGTGACGATGCCGATGCTTCCCGCCGGCTTTACGACACTTATGACAGCGGCGATCCGGTGCTGAAGGCGCGTTTCGCCGAACTTGCGGCGAACCATCTCGAAGTGCTGAATGGCGACCTCGCCGAATTCCACCTGGGGCTTTCACCCGACGACTGGGATCGCTGCGCCGCCGAGGTGGACCTGATCGTCCACCCCGCCGCCTTCGTGAACCACATCCTGCCCTACAACCAGCTGTTCGGCCCCAATGTCGTCGGCACTGCCGAACTGATCCGGCTGGCGGTCAGCGTGAAGCGCAAGCCGATCAGCAATGTCTCGACCATGGCTGTCGCCTTCCTGCCCGGGGGCAGTGGCGTGCTCGACGAACATGCCGATGTGCGCACCGCCTATGGCGAGCTCGATACCAGCGCCGAAGGCTATGCCGTCGGCTACGGCATGAGCAAGTGGGCGGCCGAAGTGCTGCTGCGCGAGGCGCATGACCGGCTCGGCCTGCAGGTCTCGATCTATCGCTGCGACATGATCCTGGCCCACAGCCGCTATGTCGGCCAGCTCAACATTCCCGACCTGTTTACCCGCCTGCTGCTCAGCATCGCGACGACCGGCCTGGCCCCGGCATCCTTCTACCAGCCCGCCGACCATCAGATTCATTACGATGGTCTCCCGGTCGACTTCATCGCCGAGGCGATGGTCGAACTGGACCTCGCCAACCAGCACGGCGTGGTCACCTACCACGTCACCAACCCGCACGATGACGGGATTTCCCTCGACACGTTCGTTGACTGGATGATCGACGACGGCGTGCCGATCGCGCGCATTGCCGACTATCAGGACTGGTTCGTCCGCTTCTCGACCGCCCTCAAGGCGCTGCCGGATCACAAGCGGCAGCAGACTTCGCTGCCGCTCCTGCACCAGTTGCAGAAGCAAGGCGTCGGCCACGCCGGCGCCATGTTGTCCGCAGACCGCTTCCAGGCAACCATTCGGGAAAAGGGCCTCGGTCCCGATGGCGACATCCCTCACCTTGGTGCCGCGCTGATCCGGAAATATATCGGCGACCTTCGCGCCACGGGATTGCTCGAACAGTAAGGAGCGCCGCCGGCCACAGCGCATGGCCGGCGGAGCTTCCGCAAATGGCAAAAAGTGTCAGGACTACAGTACGAGGTCTTGCGGTCGTTCCTTGGCCACCGGCGCATCACGTTCGATCTCCAGACAGCGCTGGAAAGCCGGCCGTTCTTTCAGCCTGGCCCAGTATGCCTGAACGTTGGCCGGCACCAGTTCCATGTAGCCCATGTATTCGGCCAGGACGAAATTGTACGCGACGCAGATATCGGCGATCGTGAGGCGTGATTCGACGAGGAATTCCTTGTCGCCAAGACTGTGGGACAGATATTCGGCCTTTTCCAGGAACCGCGTCTTGTAGAACTCGACGACGTCCGGCTTCCGATTGGGCGCACGCTCGATCCAACCGTAGCGCAGGCACACCGAGAGCGTGTAGTTCATCGTCGCTTCGGCGAAGTGGGACCACATCAGCCACTCGCCGTATTCCGGCGAGGACGGTGCGACGGCCAACCGGTCGTCGTACTTGCCGGAGATATACTGGCAGATGGCGACCGACTCGGTCAGCCTGGCATCTCCATCGACGAGGTAGGGCATGGTCCCCAGCGGATTTTCCTCCAGGAACCAGGGCGCGAAATACCGAGGCGGGAAAGGCAGAAAGACGAGTTTATAGGGAAGTTGCAGCTCCTCGAGCGTCCAGAGCACCCGGAACCCGCGACTGCGCAAGCCGTGGAACAGTGTGAACACAGATTTCCTCCCAATCGCCCGCAATCGATTCTGCGGCGTCTCTGACGTCAGAGTGCCGGCGCCACTACCCGGCGCCGGCACCCGAACATGCTTGCTTCCGCGCCCGTCGCCAGGCGCGAAAGCCTCAGGCAGCCGATCGGTTCATCGACGGCAGCCGCTTGGTTTCGTCGCGATAGATCACCGCGGTCGCCTTGGCCACGAAAGCCGGCTTCCACGACAGCACCGGCAACGCCGCCAGGGTCTTGATAGCGGCATAAGCCGCCGGCGTCTCCGCGAAGGTGCCGGGGATGAAGCGGGTTTCGCCCTCGGCGACCCAGGCCTCGTTGTAGTCCCACGTCATCCGGGTCAGGGTGATGTAGTCGGCATCGACGGTATGCTCAGGCCCCTGGATATACTTCCAGGCGAAGTTGTATTCCGACACCGACGCGTTGATCTTGGGCAGCGTGGATTCCGGCAGTTTTTTCAGGTTCCGGACATTGGCTTCCAGGAACTTGTTGCCATATTCGGATGCCTCGAAACGGATCTGGCCGTCGAACTCGAGCACCTGCGGGATATCGGCAAACAGCTTCGGATAGCCAAGCGCTTCACGCCCCGAGAGGATGGACGGAATCTCATTCACCCAAACCGCAACCACGTATGGCGCGCGAATGACGGACCCATCATGTTCGTGCCGCGCGTTGATGGCGACGACGATCTCCTCGTAGCCACGGCCGGCGAGGTAATCGATGCCGCGGTAACGCAGGCGGTTGATATAGACCAGATTGTTGTCGCCCGGCGCGAGGTGTTCCGGCAGGAGGCTTTCGATCGCCTCGGGCGTGGTCTCGAACGAGGTCGAGACCAGTTGGATGTCGGGCACGTGAGTGACGCCGGTGAACATCGACTTCCCGAACGTGGCGGGCATGTCGTATTTCGTGTTCGGCTCCAGCTTGATCATCGATTCCCCCAAACAGGTATTCGTTGGCAAAAAAACGGGTCGTGAGCCAGCTCCTGACTCACGACCCGACACGTGTTCAATGATCAGGCGGTAACGAGGCCGGATTCCGTTACCCGCACCGTATTCGGCACGGAAACGTTGAACAGCTTCGCCGCGTTGGCCCACATCACCTTGTCCTGGACGCGCTCCGGCTGCTGCTCGAGCCCGTTCTGCAGGGCCTTGTGGATGGCTTCCTTGCCACCGATGCAGGTCGTGTGCGGGAAGTCGGTTTCGAACATGATGTTGTCTTCGCCCAAGGTGTCGAGGTGATACTGGTCCAGACGCTCGAACCAGTAGTTGACCCAGACCGACTTCTTGAAAGTCTCGCTTGGCTTTTCCTTGAATTCCGGACGATGCTCCCAGACCTTGGCCACGTTGTAGTGATAGTCGAGCGATTCGAGCGCGAATTGCAGGTGCCCGATGCCGCTTTCGACTACGGTGAAGCGAAGCTCGGGGAAGCGCTGGGGAACGCCGGACATCAGCAGGTCCGACAGCTGACCGCTCATCAGCAGGAAGGTCGCGGTCGAGGAGCGGACATAGTTGGCATGAATGCCATCCGCCCTGAATCGCCCGGCGCTCAGGAAGTCGTCCGCATAGTCGCCGCCGCCGGCATGGAAGCTGACCGGCAGGTTGACGTCGCGAATGGCCGCCCAGAGCGGATCCCACGCCTTGTCGCTCATGTAGGGCCAGCCATGCTCATGCGGCGCACCGCTGAGCAGGACGCCCTTGTGGCCGATCTTGGAGGCGCGTTCGACTTCCTTGACCGATTCGGCGATGTCCCACAGGGGCAGGACGGCCATCGGCAGGAACCGCTCGGGAGCGGGCGAGCCGAAATCGATCAGGAAGTCGTTGTAGGCGCGGATGGAGCCGAACTTGATGTCGTCTTCCATCTGCTTGTACATCGACATCACGACCGCACCGAGGTTCGGATAGAGAACCTGGGCATAGACGCCGACTTCGTCCATGTACTTCAGGCGCGCGTTGGCATCCCAGGCGCCGGGGTGAGACTCATCGCACTTCGCCGGAATGGCGAGCGAACCGCCAGGGAAGCCATAGTTGGCGCTACCCCAGGCCGAGAACACCGCCTTGTCGCCGATGAACCAGTACTCGAGGTTGTACTTGGGGTGCATCTTCACGTGCAGAACGCCGTCGCCATACTTCTTGGGCATGCGCGAGGTCCAGAGATCTGGCGGCTCCGTCACATGGGTATCGGTGTCGATGATGGGCTTTTCGAAGATCGAGGACATGTCTGAAACTCCTTGTTCGACAATGGATTTTATCGGCTGGGCGACTGATCATTTCTGCTCTTTGGCCCATGCTCGCATGATATTGCTAATCAGGTGAAACCGCAAATGCTGCAGCCGGCCGCGATCCGCCCGGATCACCGTTTCCGGCGGGACGGTCTGGCAGCGGGACGTCCCGTGATGCCCCGGCCTGCTGGGCAACATGGGCCTCGCAGATCCTGCGCAATGCGACGAGGTCGATCTTCAGCGTCATGTTGCGTGGCAACGTCTCGACGACGACCACGGCCGCCGGCACCGAAGGCGAAGGCAAGTGCGACCGGGCGAACTTGCGCAGTTCCTCGCCATCGACGGCTTCGTTGCCCGGCAACAACTCGACTGCGGCGACCGGAATTTCGCCGAGACGCGAGTCGGCAATGCCGATCACCCCGGCATCCTTCACCGCGGGATGGCGGCGGAGCGTTTCGGCCACCAGTTCGGGCAGGACCTTGAAACCGCCCCGGTTGATGGCGCCATCCAGCCGACCGAAGATGTAGAGAACGCCGTCGCTGTCGAGCTTGGCCTGATCGTTGGTGACGGACCATTCCGGGGAAACGCTGGGAATGAGCACCTCCAGTCGTCCCACCTGATCGGTCGACAATTCGGCGCCCGTTTCCGGGTCGGTGATCCGCACCTCGACGCCCGGGACCGGACGACCGACGCTGTTCGGACGGTCACCGCCGAGTTCCGCCTTGAGCCGGGGCGTCCATGCCGCCACCGTTCCGGCGAATTCCGTCGCGCCGTAGCCCCAGCAGAAATCGACGCCATAGGTTTCGGCGAATTTCTGGCGTGTCTCCACCTCGATCGGGCCAGCCCCGCCGTATACCACCTCGACCGATTCGAACGCCTCGGCAGGCACGTTCCGCTCCAGGACCGAACGGACCATGGCAGGGGTACACCCGATCGACCGCGGGCGATTGCGACGGATCGTGTCCGTCCACTTGTCGACGTCGAAACGCTCGAGCAAAGAAAAACGCGCGCCGACCAGCGGGTAGGCGAGCAGCGTCAGGATCCCGCCGATCGACGGCAGCGGAGCGAAGAGAATCTCGATCTGGGGGTCTGCGCTCGCGCTGGCTGCGACCGTTATCATATCGACGCCGCGAACCAGCGCCGATACCCGCAAGGGGATGTGCTTGGGCGCGCCCGTGGTGCCGCTTGTCAGCACCTCCACCAAAGTCTCGCCGTGTTCGCGGCATCCGGCCCGCAACGTCTTGTTTTCATCGACGCGATATGGTTGGCCCATGCCGGCGGGCAGAGCGATGCCGATCCGGTCCTCGTTCGTCACGGCGGCGCGAAGCTCGGCTGTCCAGTCCGCATCTTCGGCGACAACGACGCCAAGCGCGAGCTTTTCGACGCTGGCCGCGATCAACTCCGGCGACTGATAGGAGTAGATCATCGTCACCGGCCGCCCTGCGGCGACAAGGCCGACGATCGCCGCCGCCGTCTCCACATGGTTGCGAACCACCACGCCGACCGCGATCGCGGGCGGGACTTCGGCTTCATCGAGCAGGCCGGCAAGCCCGGCGCCGATCGCGGCGAACCGGGCGGCGGTCCACCATTGCCCCTCGAACTCCACAAACGGCTCGTCTGGCGCTGTCGAGATGAATTCGCGAAGGGCGGAAACGAGATGTTGCGGATCGATCGGCATAGTGGGGTAACGCCTCTCCCATGAGCCGACGCGCTTCGTCACGCCGACGGTGGTATTGTCATACTCCATTCCGACACGCGCTGCAATGCGTTTCCCGAACGTTCGTTAGGTTTTCTCGGTGCAGTCGTCCGACCTTCGGGTGGGCCATCAAAGCCTTCATTTAAATGAATATCATTGCCGGCTCTCGTCTGGCAGACCCACCACAGCGAGGCTCAGATCAATGACTGTACGCGTTCCTCGCCTGCGAACGAGGCCGTGGCGAGGCCGTTGCCAACCCCCGAATCATCGACCATTGATGCCCCAAACCCTCGCCGAGGCATTCGAAGGCAAGGCAAACCGACGGAGAAGGATTTCGCATGAACGAGAGCGTGAGGCTGGAGGACAGGCTGGCAATCTGGGACGTCAAGGCCCGCTACTGCCGCTTTCTCGATAGCAAACAGTGGGACAGCTTCGCCGGTCTGTTCACCGACGACGCGATCCTCGATGTCGTGGATGCAGGCGGCCCGCCGGCGGTACAGGGCCGTGACAATGTCCTCGCCCTGGTCAAAGGCTCGGTCGAGACGGCGAAGACGGCCCATCAGGTCCATAACCCGGAAATCGCATTCGACGGCGAGACGGCGGAGGTGATCTGGGCAATGCAGGATCGCGTCGTCTACGCGGAAGGGCATGGCCTGGTCGGCTATGGCCACTACACCGAACGCTACCGCAAGCAGGGTGGCGTCTGGAAAATCGCTCACCTCAAGCTGACGCGACTGCACGTCGACCTGACCGATTGATGCAGTTTGCCGAAACCGGACGCAAGCCGTCCGGTTTCGGCATTGCAGTCCCGATCAGGATGCGAGTTCGAAGTCTTCCAGCTTCGGCGCTGCCATGGCTTCATGGAACTCCGGCAGGCCCTTCGGCCAGGTGTTGGGAACACCCTTTTCATCCAGATACCAGCTCTGGCAGCCGGTCGCCCAGGCCGTCTTGAGGGCTTCCGCCGCACGCCACGTATCGTAAGCCTCCAGCGCGCTTTCGCGGACATCGACCGTGCGGGCCTTGCCCTTGACGATCAGGTCGATCAACTGCTCGATGTAGTTCCACTGGGTTTCGGCGACATCGATCAAGGAGAAGTTGCCAACCGGGCCGGTCGGGCCGTTAAGCATGAAGAAATTGGGGAAGTGCGGAATGCTGACCGCGTAATAAGCGGTCGGCTTGGAACTCCACACCTGATCGATGGTCACTCCGCCGACGCCGGTGACAGTGGTCGGACGAATGAACCGGTCGACCGCGAAGCCGGTGGCCAGGACCAGCGTGTCCAGCGCATGGAACTGCCCATCCTTCATCCGCACGCCGCGCGGCTCGATTTCGGCGATGGCGCCGACTTCGAGCGTCACGTTCGGATGCTGGATCGCCTCGTAGTATTCGCCCGAGAAGATCAGCCGCTTGCAGGTAGCCTGATAAGTCGGACGCAGCTTTTCCCGCAGTTCGGGATCGCGCACGCTCTCTTCCAGGTTGTCCCGGACGATCTTCTCGATCTCTTCCATCTCGGCCGAATCGGGGTTCGTCACCGCCGCTTCGAAGCGGCGCAGGACGGCCTGATACTTGTCGCCATAGCGGATGGCATCGATCGCCTTCACGTCAGCCCGGAAGCCCGCCTTTTCCTCCTCCGAGTAATCCCGCTGGCGGATCGGCATGATCCACTGCGGGGTGCGGCAGAAGTGCACCAGGCTGCGCACGCGCGTCGAAAGCGCGCTGACAATCTGGACCCCGGTCGAGCCGCAGCCGATGACGCCGACATCGGCACCGTCCAGCTTCGCCTGGTCATCCCACTGGGCGCTGTGGAACACGGATCCTTCGAAGCGATCCAGGCCGGGGATATCGGGGAAATTCGGATAGTGAAGGACGCCGCTCGCCGCGATCAGCACGTCTGCCTGCTCGACCCGGCCATCGCTCAGCGTGACCTTCCAGCGCCCGTCGATCCACTCGCAGCTCTTCACTTCTACGCCGAGCTCGATGTAGCGACGAACGTCGTATTCGTCGGCGATCCGGTTGAAGTAGCGCTTGATCTCATCACCCGGTGCATAGACCGAGCTCCAGTCCGGGTTGGGCGCGAAGCTGTAGGTATAGGCATGGGCGGGAACGTCGCAAGTCAACCCCGGGTAGCGATTATGGACCCAGGTGCCGCCGACTTCGCTCGCCTTTTCGTAGATGACGAAATCGACATCCCCGCGCGCCTTCAGTTTGAGCGCGGTGAGAATGCCCGACATGCCGGCGCCGATAACGATCGCCTTGATTTTCTTATCCATTTTCTGGTGCCTCTTAACTCTTGTGCAGAAAAGGAAACATCCGCTGCTCTTCGACTACCAGGTAAATTGTGCTTCGGATTTTTGCTGGAGGTAATCGAGTGAGACGTCTGGAGCCTTTTCGACGAGGTGGAACAGACCTTGACGGTTGTTGCGTTTGAAGACGGCCAGGTCGGTGACGAGCATGTCGACGACGTTGAGGCCGGTGAGGGGTAGGGTGCAGTGCTTGCGGAACTTGGGTGATCCGTCGCGAGCACAATGGTCCATGAGGACGATGACGCGTGGTGTTCCGCTGACGAGGTCCATGGCGCCGCCCATTCCCTTGACCATTTTGCCTGGGATGATCCAGTTGGCCATGTCGCCGTTCTCGGCGACTTCGAGGGAGCCCAGGATGGTTGCGTCCATGTGCCCGCCGCGCACCATGGCGAAGCTTTCGGCGGATGAGACGTAGCTGGTTCCGGGCAGTTCGGTGATGGTTTCCTTGCCGGCGTTGATGAGATCGGGATCGACCTGGTCGGGGGTCGGGTAGGGGCCGAGGCCGAGCATGCCGTTCTCGGACTGGAGGGTGATGTCGATGCCTTCAGGCAGGAGGTTGGCGACGAGTGTGGGGATGCCGATGCCGAGGTTGACGTACCATCCGTCCTGGAGTTCCTGCGCGGCGCGCGCGGCGATCTGTTGGCGGTTCCAGGGCATGGATCAGTCCTTCGTGCGCGTGACGAGTTTCTCGACGCGCTTTTCGTTGATGCGGGCGAGCGTCATGCGGCGGATATAGACGCTGGGGGTATGGACGGCGTCGGCCGGGATGGCGCCGGCGGGGACGAACTCCTCGACTTCGGCGATGGTCATGCGCGAGCAGGTGGCGACCACCGGATTGAAGTTGCGCGCGGTCTTGCGGTAGAGCAGGTTGCCCTTGTCGTCGCCGCGCCATGCCTTGACGAGGGCAAGGTCCGCCTTGAGCGCGGTTTCCATGATGTAGCGTTCGCCGTCGAAGATGCGCTCTTCCTTGCCTTCGCCCACGACGGTGCCGGCGCCGGTGCGGGTGTAGAAGGCGGGGATGCCGGCGCCGCCGGCGCGGATGCGCTCGGCGAGCGTGCCCTGGGGGCAGAACTCGAGGTTGATCTCGCCCGACAGGTGCTGGCGCTCGAACTCCTTGTTCTCGCCGACATAGGAGGAGACCATCCGGGAGATCTGGCGGGTCTGCAGCAGCAGGCCGAGCCCCCAGTCGTCGACCCCGGCATTGTTGGAGATGACGGTGAGGTCGCGCACGCCGCTGTCGCGCAGGGCGATGATCAGCGTCTCGGGCAGGCCGCACAGGCCAAAGCCGCCCACGGCAATGGTCATGCCATCGAACAGGAGGCCATCGAGCGCGGCCTGGGCGGTGTCGTATTTCTTGTTGGCCATGGTCTTACGCCCGCTTCGCGCCGGGACCGGCCTGCATCAGGGCGCGCAGGCGGGTGCGGTGATCCTCGGTGGTGAACATGTAGTTCTGCACATAGGCCTCGTAAGTGATGCACGCCTCGAAGCTGGTGTCGTCGGCGCGGGTCAGGGCAAGCTTGGTGGCGGCGCCGGCGCGGCGCGGCGCGGCCTGGGCGATCTCCTCGCCGATGGCGATGGCGCGGGCAAGCAGCTGGTCGGCCGGCACGACTTCGGCGAACAGGCCCGCGGCAAGCCCTTCGGCGGCACCGACGGTGCGGCCGGTGAGGATCCAGTGGCGGGCGCGGATCGAGCCGACCGCCTTGGTCAGGAGATAGGCACAGCCCATGTCGGCAGCAGCCGCGCCGACCCGGCCGAAGGCGAAGAAGTAGCTGGCGGCCTCGCTGGCAATGGCGATGTCGCAGGCGAGCGCCAGCGCGGCGCCGCCACCGACCGCCGGGCCGTTGATCGCGCCGATCACCGGCAGGTCGTGGGCGCGCAGGCGCTGGATGACCTGATTGTAGGTGCGCACCGAGCGGAACTGCTCCTCGCCGTCCTTGCCGTCGGGGTGCACGACCTTGCCCAGTTCGGCACCGGCGCAGAAGGTCCTGCCGGCACCGGTGAGGACGATCGCGGCCAGGCTGCTGTCTTCCTCGACCTCGTCGAGCAGCGGCATGATCTGCTGCTTGAACTCGAGCGACAGGGGGTTGCGCATCGCCGCCCGGTTGAGCGTGATCACCGCCACCCGACCGACCCGCTCGAGCGTGACCTGTGCCTCACCTTGTTGTGTCGATGCCGACTCTACCACCATCTTGTCTCCAGCACGTCCGTTGTCTGTATAGGCCCGTATCAAGCCGGGCGTCCCCTGTCATGACTGGCCCTGTCATGACTGGTCCCGGTCATGACTGGCCCTGTCATGACCGGAATCCGCCTTCACTGCCAGTAGGGAACGTCGTCCCAGCGCTTGGCGATCTCCTCGAGCATGACCTCGGTCGCCCCGCCGCCGATCGCATGGAGCCTGGCATCGCGCACCATGCGTTCGATCGCGGTCTCGCGCAGGTAGCCCATGCCGCCGTGGAACTGCTGGCAGCTGTACATCAGTTCGTTGCAGGTCTCCGCACAGAACGCCTTCACCATCGACACCTCGCGCACGCACGGCAGCCCCTGGTCCTCGAGCCACGCGGCATAATACAGCAACTGGCGACCCGCCTCGAGCTTGGCGTGATGCATCGCCAGGCGCTGCCTCAGCCCCTGCTTCTCGATCAGCGGCGCACCGAATGCTTTGCGATTGCGCAAATGATCGATCGTCAGCTTGAGCGCGGTCGCCCCTTCGCCGGTGGCCATCGCCCCCAGCACCAGGCGCTCGCCCTGGAAGTTCTTCATCGCCGCATAGAAGCCGCGCCCTTCCTCGCCCAGCAGCCGGTCCGCCGGCAGGCGCACCTCGTCCAGGATGATCTCGGCGGTATCGGCACACCAGTCGCCGAACTTCTCCAGGCGCCGTCCGACCGAGAAGCCGGGATCGCCCTTCTCGACCACGAACATGCTGATCCCGCGCGCGCCCTTGGCGGTCGGGTCGGTCCGCGCGGCGACGAAGTAGACATCGCCGAACACGGCGTTGCTGATGTAGAACTTGGCGCCGTTCAGCACCCACTCGTCACCGTCGCGCCGCGCCGTCGTGCGAATCGCGCTGACGTCGGAGCCGGCATCGGCTTCCGACACCGCGATGCAGCAGGTCTTGCGCCCGGCGATGAGGTCGGGCAGCCAGCGCGCCATCTGCTCCTCGGTGCCGGCATGGAAGAGGTGGGGCATCGCCATCGCCGAATGCACCATCGCCATCACGGTGACGCCGCCATAGGTCGAGCGGCCCAGCTCCTCGGCCAGCACCACCCAGCCCAGCACGCCAAGGCCGCTGCCGCCGAACCGCTCGGGCGCGCGCAGCCCCAGGAAGCCCAGCTCGCCCATCTTGAGCATCAGCTCGCGCGGGACCCGGCCTTCTTCCTCCCAGGCATCGCCATGAGGCGTGATCTCGGCCCGCACGAAGCGCCGCACCTGCTCGCGCAGTTCCCGATACTCATCGACCACGAAAGGCTGTTCGATCATGCCACCTGCTACTCCATTGCGGCCGGCTGCCCTCTGGGCCACCTGCCTCTTGCTCTTCCCTCCCAACCTATCTATCATCCGTTAAGCAGCCCTGCAACGGGCTTGTCCGGCCACTGGCGATCCACAGGAACGGTCACTCGGGCGCATGGCCGGCGAGCCGGACAGGCAGCCGGGCATGCAGGCCAGGCAGGCCGGTCGGGGCTTCTGGCCGCAAGCGCCAACCCATTCCTTAGGAGCAAGCCGATGAACGCGCCCAGCCTGTCAATCACCCCCGAGGAAACCGAGATCCTCGACGGTCTCCTCAAGTTCGTCGAGAGCGAGGTCATGCCGATCCAGCGCTCGGTCGACAAGCTGTTCGAGAACCAGCGCCTCTACTGGGACGAGGCGACCGGCTTCGAGGTGCCGCGCATCACCGAGGCGCGCCGCGAGGTCCGCGAAGTCTCCGCCCGGGCGGGCTACTACACCATGTTCTGCCCGGAATCGCTGGGCGGCTCGGACCTCGGCGTGCGCCTGTGGTTCCTCGCCTACGAAAAGCTCCACCACCGCTACGGGCCGCCCTACAACCTGCTGCCCTATACCGTCATCTCCCACTTCACCAGCGGCCCGCACGAGGTCTGGCAATACGCCTCCCCCGAGCTCCAGGCCGAAGTCCTGCCCGATCTCGCCAGCGGCAAGCTCCAGGGCGCCTTCGGCCTGACCGAGCCCGATGCCGGCTCGGACAGCTGGATGATGCGCACCACTGCCGTGCGCGACGGTGACGACTGGGTGATCAACGGCACCAAGCAGTGGACCTCCTGGTCGCCCACCGCCGACTTCATCATGGTCTATGCCGTCACCAACAAGGAGCTGTTCGCCCAGCGCAAGGGCGGCGTCACCTGCTTCTACGTGCCCACCAGCACCCCGGGCTACAGCCTGGCCGGCGTCGTCAAGATCTTCGGCCAGATCGGCGGCGACGAGGGCATCCTCTCCTTCGACAACGTCCGCGTGCCCGACACCTATCGCGTCGGCGAGCTCGACAAGGGCTTCGCCCTTGCCATGCTCGGCGTGCGCCATGGCCGCCTGTCCAATGCCGCGCGCAACCTCGGCTTTGCCCGCTGGGCGATGGAAAAGACCATCGACTACGCCAAGATCCGCAAGACCTTCGGCAAGGTCATCGGCGAGCACCAGGCGGTCCAGACCTACCTCGCCGAGAACGCCACCAAGATCTACGCCGGGCGCTGCATGGCGCTCGATGCCGCGGGCAAGATCGACCAGGGCTTCGACATGCGCGACGAGGTCTCCATGGTGAAGGCATATGTCACCTCCAGCTGCCACGAGGTCTTCTCCAAGTGCATGCAGATCCATGGCGGCATGGGCATCGCCAACGAGACCAGGCTGATCGACGCCTGGTTCATGTCGCGGCTCAACCAGATCGCCGAGGGCGCCACCGAAATCCAGAACCGCGCGATCGCCCAGGGCGTGCTCTCCGGACGCGTCAATCTCGAATTCCAGTAAGCCGGTAAGCCGGCCAGCAGACCGGAAAAAGCAAGGGCAAGCCACCAGGCCGGAAACGACAGCCAGCCCGAGACAAGCCTGCCCTCCCGTGCCGGCCGCTGCCACCAGCGGCCGGCCGGCATCACGCCATCACAGGAGGCTCACATGTCCTTGCCATCGCATATCGCCGCCAGGCTGTCCGTTCCCGCCATCGCCTCGCCGCTGTTCATCATCTCCCAGCCCGACCTCGTCATCGCCACCTGCCGCGCCGGCATGATCGGCGCCTTCCCCTCGCTCAACGCCCGTCCGTCCGGCACCTTCGAGCAGTGGCTCCAGCGGCTCGACGCCGAACTGACCGACCATGACGCGCCCTATGCCGTCAACCTGATCGCCCACCGCACCAACACCCGCCTCGATGAAGACCTCGCGCTCTGCGTCCAGTACAAGGTGCCCGTCGTCATCACTTCGCTCGGCGCCCTCGAACACGTCAACCAGGCCATCCACTCCTATGGCGGCATCGTGCTCCACGACGTCATCAACGACCAGTTCGCCCGCAAGGCCATCGCCAAGGGCGCCGACGGCATCATCGCCGTCGCCGCCGGCGCCGGCGGCCATGCCGGCACCACCTCGCCCTTCGCCCTGATCCAGGAAATCCGCGAATGGTTCGATGGCCCGCTCGCCCTCTCCGGCGCCATCGCCACCGGCGGCGCCATCGCCGCAGCCCAGGCCATGGGCGCCGACCTCGCCTATATCGGCTCCCCCTTCATCGCCACCGAGGAAGCCGTCGCCGACCAGCGCTACAAGGAAATGATCACCCAGGCCAACTCCCAGGACATCGTCTACTCAAGCCTGTTCACCGGCGTCCACGGCAACTACCTCAGGCAAAGCATCGTCAACTCAGGCCTCGACCCCGACAACCTCCCCTCCGCAGACCCCTCCACCATGGACTTCGCCTCAGCCAAAAACGTCAAGGCATGGCGCGACATCTGGGGCTCCGGACAGGGCATCGGCGCAATCCACAACATCGTCCCTGCCGCCCAACGCGTCCAGCAGTTCGCCACAGAATACCAGCAAGCCGTCAAAAAACTCAGCAACAACCCGCAGCTATACAAAACGGCATGACCAGCAAGCAGAACGAACGCGAGCAGTTCATCGCGGGGTGGAGCAGCGGGGTCCTTGCCCAGTCCACCACGCTGGCGCAATTGCGCGAGAATTGCGAAAGCGAAAACGCGCGCATCCCGCTGCCAGCCGGGTGCGTTGTCGAGGCCTTGGATGCGGGCACCCTCCGTGGCGAGAGGATCATGCCAGAAGGTGCGAAAGAGCCCGGCGCGATCCTCTATCACCATGGCGGCGGCCACGTGTTCGGCAGCGCGGCCGCGCATCGTCACCTGGTCGCACGCATTGCCGATGCGGCGGGCCTGATGGCCTACAACATGGACTATCCCCTCGCCCCCGAGCAGCCCTACCCGGCCGGACTGGACAGGGCGCTGGAAAACTACCGGTTTGTCCTGGACCAGGGCGTGTCGCCGGACCGGTTGATCGTCGCCGGCGATTCGGCAGGCGGCAACCTGACCGTCGCCATGCTGTTGCGGGCGCGGCAGGAGGGGCTGCCGATGCCGGCCGGGCTCTATCTCATCAGCCCCTGGCTGGATCTGCGGCCGCGAGCCCCGGTGCCGGCGGAACGGGTGGAACGTGACCCGTTGCTGCTGCCGGATTCCATTGCGCTCTGGGCGAAGATCTACCTTGGCCGACATGATCCTGCCGAACCCGAAATTTCGCCTCTGCTGGCGGACGTGAGCGGGTTTCCGGCGACCCTGCTCCAGGTCGGCGGGGCGGAATTGCTGCTGGAGGAGGCGCTCGCCTTCTCCGGCAAGCTGGCCCTTGCCGGCGTCGATCTGCAGCTCAATGTCTGGAAGGACCAGGTCCACGCCTGGCCGCTGTTCCACCACGAGATGCCGAGCGATGGCCTCGCCGCGATTGCCCAGGCCGGCGCCTGGATACGCTCGCTGCCGGGCCAGGATTGCTGACCGGCGACCCGCTTTCGGTGACCAGCCTCAGCGAGATCGGGCCTTGATGGCTGCGCTCAATGGGCGGCGGTTATGCCGCCGTCGACGATGAATTCCGAGCCGGTGCTGTAGGAGCTTTCGTCCGAAGCGAGGTAGAGGACGAGATTGGCCACTTCATCCGGCTCGGCGATACGCTTGATCGGCTGGCGCGTGACGAGATCGGCGCCGGCGGCGATCGCCTTTTCCAGCATCGGCGTCCGGGTATTGCCAGGATGGACGGAGTTGACCCGGATGTTGTCTTCGCCCAGATCCATGGCAGCCGCCTTGGTCAACCCACGGACGGCAAACTTGGTCGAAGTGTAGCTCACCGTACCCGGCAAGGCGATGAAGCCGCAGGTCGAGGAGACGTTGATGATCGACCCGCCACCGGCGCGTCGCATCGACGGCACGACCGCCTTCATGCCCAGAAAGACGCCGATCTGATTGACGTCGACGATCATGCGATAGTCAGCCTCGGTCAGTTCGTCGAAGAATTTCTGGCTGGCCATGGCGGCATTGTTGACGAGGATGCCGATCGGCCCGAACCGCTCCTCCGTCTGGCGCACGACATCGTCCCACATGGCCGCATCGGCGACGTCATGCTGGATGAAGAGAACGCTCTCTCCCAGTTCCCGCGCGCGCTCGGCACCTTCTGCATTGATGTCGGTAAGGGTGACCTTCGCCCCTTCGGCAACGAAACGCCTGACATGCGCCAGGCCCATGCCCTGGGCGCCGCCCGTGACGATCGCAACTTTTCCTTCGAGCCGGCCCATCCTCTTCTCCATGCTTGGCGGGACGTTCTGCCCGTCACTCCAGTGTTGCGACGCACGAGCCAACCAAGCTTGCACACGTCCGTCAAGGACAAACGCCGATGCAAACCCTGCCGCCGATCTGCCAGCCCGGCGAAAGATCTCGATCCGGCGCGCGCGATCTCAATTCTGGGCAGCGAACTCGCGCAGCATGTTCTTGGCGATCACCAGTTGCTGAATCTGCGTCGTGCCCTCGTAGATCCGGTAAAGCCTCACGTCGCGGTAGAAGCGCTCGACTTCATATTCGGCCATATAGCCGGCACCGCCATAGATCTGCACGGCGCGGTCGGCGATGCGGCCACAGGCCTCGGTGGCGAACATCTTGACGCAGCTCGCCTCGGTCGAAAACGGCAGGCCTTCCTCGGCCCGGCGAATGGCATCGGCGATCATGCATTCGGACGCGTAGAGCTCGGCCTTGGAATCGGCCAGCATCGCCTGGATGAGCTGGAACCCGCTGATTGGCTGCCCGAATGCCTTGCGCTCGGTCGCATACCGCAAGGCGGATGCAAGGATGCGCCGCGAATAGCCGATCGCTGCCGCGGCGACCGACAGCCGCCCGGTATCGAGCGCCATCATCGCGGTGCGAAAGCCGTTGCCTTCCTTGCCGCCGAGCAGCGCCGAGGCCGGAACCCGGACATCCTCGAGGATCACGTCGCTGGTCAGCGAGCCGGCCTGGCCCATCTTCTTGTCCGCCTTGGCGCGGCTCAGTCCGGGGGTGTCGGCCGGGACGATGAACGCAGAAATGTGCGCATTCTTCGGCAGGTTCTCCGCCGATGTCCGCGCCATCACGAGGACCATGTCGGCGATCGGCGCATTGGTGATGTAGCGCTTGGTGCCGTTGAGCACGTAATCGTCACCGTCGCGCACCGCCCGGGTCCTGAGACCGGCGGAATCGGAGCCGCTGTCAGGCTCGGTGAGTGCGAAGCAGCCGATGGCGCCGGCAGCCAGCCGGGTCATCCACTCAGCCCGCTGTTCTTCGGTGCCGCTGACCTTGAACGCGGTCGTGACCATGCCGGTGTTGATGGAAATCGCCGAGCGGAACGCCGGTGCCGCCCAGGAGATTTCCATGATCGTTTCGATGTATTCACCGAGGCTGAGCCCGAGGCCGCCATAAGTCTCCGGCGTGGTCAGGCCGAACAGCCCCATGTCGCGCATTTCGTCGAGCAGGTCGCGCGGCACGAGGCCCGCCTCGAACACGCGCTCTTCCTGAGACACCAGTCGCTCGCGCACGAAGCGGCGGACCTGATCGCGAAACGCAGCGAAGGTTTCGGCATCCATCGTGCGGCCATTGGCCGCCGGCGAGATATCAGGCATTGGCAAGACCCACGATCGCGACTGCAGAAATGTTTTCCGACGGCTGTCCGCCCAGGTTGTGGCTGAGAGCGAGGCTGGGAGGCGTGCGCAATTGACGGTCTCCTGCCCGGCCGAGGAGCTGGAGGTAGTTTTCGTAGATCATCCGCAGCCCTGATGCGCCGATCGGATGGCCGAAGCACTTCAGCCCGCCATCGATCTGGCAGGGCACCGCGCCATCGGCATCGAACACGCCATCCAGCACATCCTTCCAGGCTTCGCCTTCCTTCGACAGCAGCAGGTCTTCCATCGTCACCAGTTCGGTGATCGAGAAGCAGTCATGCACTTCGGTCATGCTGATCTGCTGCCGCGGATTGGTGATTCCTGCTTCCTCATAGGCACGGGCGGCGGCGATGCGGGTGGTATGGAAGTAACTGCCATTCCAGCCGCCGGCCTGCTGCAGCTCCCAGCCGTTGGAGGCAGAGATCTGCAGCGCCTTGACCGTGACGAGGTCCTTCTTGCCGAGCGCGCGGGCGATTTCCGGGGTCGTGACGATGGCGCAGGCGGCACCATCCGACACGCCGCAGCAGTCGAACAGGCCGAGCGGTTCCGCGATCATCGGCGCATTCAGCACCTGATCGACGGTAATGGCGCTGCGCAAGTGCGCTTTGGGGTTCTTCAGGCCATTGGCGTGGGACTTGACCGAGACGTGGGCCATCGCGTGCTTGAGGTCGTCCTTGCCGACGCCGTGGGCACTGCGATAAGCCGAAGCCAATTGCGCGAAATTGCCCGGGCCGGAACCTTCGATGCCGATCATGTCGAGATTGGTGCCGAGGGTGCGGATCGGCAGGCCACCGTAGCCCGTATCCTTGAGCTTCTCGACACCCATGGCGAGCGCGATGTCGGCAGCGCCGGAGGCTACCGCGTAGACCGCGCCGCGCAGCGATTCTGTGCCGGATGCGCAGTAGTTTTCGACCTTGGTCACGCCGATGTTGGGCAGCCTGAGTGCGAACGACATCGGAATGCCGGAGGACCCGATGTTGACGACATCGTAGGCAACGCCGAGCCAGGCGGCATCGATCTGCGAACTGTCGATCCCGGCATCGACCAGCGCCTCGTCAAACGCCTCGACCATGAGCTGGCCGGCATCCTTGTCCCAGCGCTCGCCGAACTTGGCGCAGCCCATGCCGAGGATGGCGACTTTGTCCTTGATACCGCTTGCCATTTTCAGGCCTCCGTCACGGCCGGTGCCGCTTTCCAGAAATACCGCTTGAAGTTCCGCCGTTCATCGACCGCATGGATCCGGAAGACCATTTCCAGTTCGCGGCCGACCTCGAAGTCGGCTTCGTCCACGTCCACGAACGCAACCTTCATCCGACCGCCGCCTTCGAAGTCGATCAACCCGTAGTAAAGCGGCGGGGCCGGTGTGTAGCTGAGCGAATCGGCCGTGTATGTGACCACCCGCGCCCGGCGTTCGGCAAGCGGATAATCTTCCTGGGTGAACCGCGCATGATCGTTCGGATTGACGCTGATGTCGGTCTTGGGAAACTGGATCGTGCCGGTGCGGGTACACCGCCCGCCGACCAGGCCCATGACCCCTTTGCGTTCGCGCCACAACGCGGTTGCTGCCTGCTTCAGATCGGATTCGGCTCGCATCCCGCGGTCGAGATCGAGCTGGCCACGGTGGAACAGCCAGCGCGCATAGTTGCTGTCCGGGGAACGCCGGGCGAGGTTTCCGGCCAGACCGCGACGCTTCGGCAGATCCCGCAGGGCTTCCGTCGTCTCCAGCAGGATCATGTCGACGCCCTGGCCGAAACCGACCAACAGGATCTTCTCGCCCGGTTTTGCCGCCTCCAGAGCCGCGACGAGCAGGAGCAGGGCGTGACTTGCACCGCCATCGCCCACCTGTTCGAGCAGGATGTCCGCGACCGTGCCGTCGCGGAACCCAGCCTTCTTCGCCACCGATGCCGCCGCACCGCGCATGGCCACGGGAATGATCACCCGGTCGATTTCGGCGGCCTGCGCACCGAGGGCCGTGAGGCCGCTCTTCAGCGCGTCGACCAGGACGCCATGGTAGCCCTCGTCACGGATCCAGCGGCTTTCCCAGCCATAGTCGTAGTCCGATCCCGCAGCCCGGTAGTGGTCGACGAAATCGACGCTGACCGTGTGCGACCCGCAGTGGCGGGCGATGACCGGCCCTTGGCCGACCACCAGCGCCGCCGAGGAATCGCCGTTGAGCAGTTCGGCCTCGGACGCCGGCCGGGACAGGCGAAGGTCGGCCGCGATGCACAGCCGGGTGCGGCCATCCGCGCTGCCCAGAGCGTGAAGCAGGGCAGTGGTGCCGGCCCGCAGGCTGCCGCCGACATCCATTGTCCCGCTGTTATCGGACAGTGTCAGCGCTTCCTTGACGATGCCGGCATTCTGGCGATCGGCATAAGGCAGGGTCGTGGAGGCGAGGATCGTTTCCGCGATCGTCGCCCGGTCGATGCCGGTCAACGCATCGCGCGCTGCCTCGACCGCCATGGTGATCGGGTCCTCGTCCCAATCGGCGATGGCCCGCTCGCCCTTGGACAGGCCCTTGAGGCCGGGAGCGAACCACGCGTTCGTCGCATAGATTGCCGAGCGAGACAGGCGCCGCCGCGGGATGTAGGCGCCAAAAGAAAGAATACCGGTCGTCATTCGAGCTCCGAGCCTTTGCGGCGTTCCGGGACCGGAATATCCGGCAGGCACCCGCCTGCGGACTGGACCGATCCGCCCCTGCACACAATCTAGCTCTATCGAACGACTATTCAATAGGCAAGTGGTGCAGCGCAACCGCGAAGCTCGGGCTGACGATCCATCGAATTGATTTCAAGGAATATAGTCAGGTGCAGCCGGCACCATCTCGATGGCATCTCAGGCGAAAACCAGCCATCCCCGGCACGGAACCCGTTCCGACGCCCGGTTTGGCGCGGCCATCAATCGGCCTGGTGGAATCGCTCGGCTATCGGGGGACTGTTCAGGCGAAGCCGGGTTTGCAGCCGGCGTGGCTGCAAACCCTTGCTTCGCCCTAGGCGATCAGATCGAGTCGGAGAGGTACTTGTCCAGCGTCTGGTGATAATGCCGGATCCGCACTTCCTGGTAGCGGGACAAGGTGATCTTGTTGGCGATGCTCGCCCGCAGGCCACGCTGCATCGATTCCAGATTGTCGACATCCTGCTGGAGAATCCAGCCGAGTGCGCCCAATTCCGGAACGTCTCCCAGGCTCCCCTTCTCGTCGACATGGATGGTCTTGCCGGAAGGCGGACGTTCACCCGAGAACGGGATGAACAGCGAAACCTCGAACGTGCACTTCTCGGGCGTATCGCCCGGCAGGAAGCGATAGACCAGCGGCGCGCCGATCGACGGCCAGGGGAAAAAGTTCGGGAACACGAAATACTCGATGGTATCGAGCGTGTAACTCGGCGGCAGGGCCGACATGTCGACGCCCGTCCGCTGCTGATACACGACACGGCTGAGCCGCGCACAGGCTTCCCGGACATTTTCGCCGGGCTGGCATTTGCCTTCCGTCGCCCCGATCAGTTCCGGTGCGAAATTGGCCAGATACTCATCGATGATCTGCTGATCGCTCGGCCTCTCGATCAAATGCGCCGATGGCCGGGCCATCGCGCTGATCATGCGGCTGAAATGGGGCTCATCTTCCCAGACGTCGTACTGCGCCGACACGCTGTCACCGGAAAGCTCGGTCCCCGGATGCGAAAAGAACGCGTGGAAGGATTCGATGAAAGCCTCCTGCGCGACCTTCCAGTTGAGGTTCAGCCTCTTGTTGACGTGGACGGCCTTGAACCGCTTGTGGAAATCCCAGTTGGGCGTGCTGGCCCACTGTTCCACCATCTTGCCCAGAAAGGTGTTGAGCGGCTTGGCGTCCTTGTCGAAGTTGATGAAGATGAAGCCGTTCCACTCCTCGCAGCGGATTTCGGGCAGTCGGTGAGTCTCGGCCGTCACCTGCGGGAAGTCCCACTTGCACGGAACCCATGCCAGCGACCCTTCGAGGTTCCAGGTAAAGCCGTGGAACGGGCAGCGGAGCAGTTCCTGGTTCTGCACTTCCTCGGTGCACAGCTCGCGCCCGCGATGCAGGCAGGAGTTGGCGAATGCCTTGACCGAGCCATCGCGCTGGCGAACGATCAGCGCCGAGCGGCCGGCGTTGCGATAGACCGCGATGTCGCCCGGCTTCTCGATGTCATAGGCCCAGGCGGCATATTGCCACACCCGCGGCCACAGCTTGGTGTTCTCGAGCTCGAAGAACTCCTGGCTATAGTAGCGCTTGGCGTCCAGCGGCTTGGTCCCGAGCGTTACCTCGGTGCTTTCCATCAGGGTCGGTTCGGGCGGGATCGAGTCGGAAAGGTACATCTCGCGATAGGTCTCGGGGCGCTCGAGCTCTTCAGCCCGCACACGGGGATCGCCGGGAGAAAGTTTCAGAATGTCCATTGTGATCCTCACACGTTTGTTGAGCCGGGAGTCCCGACGTGCCTTATCCCATGCATTTATACCCCCCCTTTGATCGCCGCAAGAGGGGGCTCGTCCTCGTCTTACTCACAGAAGGCGGCTGAAGGCCTGGCCGTTTGCAGGCGAATCGAGGCGGGAGAAGCGCAGGGGCAGTTCGCACATAAGGCAGGATCAGACCATGATGCTGCGATGGCCCCTGCCTTATGCATGTTTTCGCCCTGTGCCGTACCGTGTGGCACGCCAATCGACTTCCCTTGGAGTGCCCGCTATTGCGGCAACCTAGACCTTTTGGTCGCACGACACGACAGGTCCGGAAGCTTTCACGAACTCGGAGACAGGTGATGCAATACAAGTTCCTGGTGTTTTCAAACCCCGTGGCCGGCCGCGAAGACGATTACAACGACTGGTATACGAACACGCATGTCGCGGAAGTGACGGCCATTCCAGGCTTCACCGGTGCACAGCGATTTCGCCTCGTCCCCGGCGAAGGGGCCCAGCCCGACCATCGCTACCTGGCGATATACGATATCGAATCCGAGAACGTCGGAGAGGTCATGCAGGAATTGGTCGTGCGCGGGACCAGCGGCGGAATGCAGATGTCCGATGCCATCGACCCGCAGGTCTCGACCTTTCTCTATGAAGTGCTGCCTGCCGCAAAAACTTCATGACCCCGGATGATCGAATGGAATTTGCAACGGGCCGCTTTTCCAGCTGTTGGAGCGTTTCCAGCCGGGTGGAATCACCCCGCGGTTCAGGAAACGCGGTAAACCAATAGCCTGGAGCGGTTGATCCGATGCGATCGGATCAACCGCTCCAGCAGCTGGCGTGCGGTTCACGGCGGAGGCGGATGTCGCTTTCCACGCTGTTTCCGCTTCACCTTTGCGGCGATTTCAGGCCAGCGGCGCCAGCCCGGACAGTACCAGCCGCACGAGGTCGGCCTGGCCGCTCGTACCTGTCTTCGCATAGATCCGCTTCGAATAGTTGCGCGCCGTTTCCGGCGTCAGCCGCAGATCGCGGCCGGCCTCGACGATCGATTGACCACGGCTGAGCGCGATCGCGAGGGCGGCTTCCCGGTCCGACAGGTCATGGCTGAATGCAAGCGTGCGCGCCGCCTGTTGCGCGTTGCCGACCCGCAGCAGCCGGATGCTGCCGATGGCCGCCGGGGCGATGCCGGGCGGAGCGAGGGAAAGGTCCGCCTTGCGCAGCAGAAGCGTGCCGGGCGCCTCTCCCGGCAAATGCAGCGTGCGAGTTGCACCGGCCGACGCCGCATCGAGCGCGCTGCAAGCCGCTTCCAGCGCGCGGGCCGTATCGGGCAGGAGTTGCAGCCGGCGCGCCGGACTGGGACCGGGTTCGGAAACGAACGTCAGGCGTGCCTCCGCCAAGGGATCGGCGGCCAGAACGCGGCCCGCTGCATCGAAGGCCACTTGCGCGACGCCGAGCCGCGCCAGCGTCGCCTGGGCCATGGCCGATTGCAGCCGCTCGCCGCTGAGCGCGGCCAGCGAGCGCAATGCCGCGCCGAGGTGCTCACCGATCGACCCGAGCAACGCCACGGCCGATGCGCCGAAGTCCTCGCGCTCGCGCGTCATCACCAGCCAGGCGTCGGCCGTGCCGGGCACGACCACGCGCAGCCAGCGGGCAAAACGGATTCCCATCGCGGCGAGCGCCGCCTGCTGGCGGGCAAGTTGCCTGGGATCGTCGAAGTCGAGCATTTCATCCAGGGCATAGACCCGGCCCGGCCGAAGTGGGCCATGTGGGTGCAACCGCAAGTCGACAAGGCTCTGCACGTCCAGCTGGGGTTCATGGGCCGCTCGCGGCGCCAGTTCGCGCAGGACAGTCACCTCCGTCGCCGGCACGCCGGTCAGCGCGATGGTCAGCGCGGCACGCCGCGCATAAGTCCGCCCGACGAGATTGCGGAGAAACGTGGCGAACGGCGGCTGCTCGTGAATGCCGGCAAATAGGGGAAGCAGCAGTTCCCGCTGGTCCGTGGAAAGCATGGCCATTGCATTTTGCTCCCATATGGGAGCTTTGCGGTCAAGCGATTGCAGCAATTGGAGTCGCAACGCCGCCCGAGCGGAGAGGACACATGACCACAGACATCAATTTGACTCACCTGCAGCGCCTTGAAGCCGAGGCGATCCACATCATGCGCGAAGTCGTCGCCGAGGCGACCAACCCGGTGATGCTCTATTCCGTCGGCAAAGATTCGGCGGTGATGCTGCACCTCGCGCGCAAGGCATTCTACCCCAGCCCGCCGCCGTTCCCCCTGCTGCACGTCGACACGACCTGGAAGTTCCAGGACATGTACGAGCTGCGCGACCGCATGGCCAAGGAAAGCGGCATGGAGCTGCTGGTCTATCACAACCCGGAGGCTGAGGAGCGCGGCATCAACCCGTTCGACCACGGCGCGCTCCACACCGACATGTGGAAGACCGAGGGCCTCAAGCAGGGGCTCGACAAGTGGGGCTTCGACGCCGCGTTCGGCGGCGCCCGCCGCGACGAGGAGAAGAGCCGCGCCAAGGAGCGCATCTTCTCGTTCCGCACCGCCAGCCACGGCTGGGACCCGAAGAACCAGCGCCCGGAGCTGTGGAATCTCTACAACGCCCGCAAGAACAAGGGCGAATCGATCCGCGTGTTCCCGATCTCGAACTGGACCGAGCTCGACATCTGGCAGTACATTCACCTGAATGACGTGCCGATCGTGCCGCTCTATTTCGCCGCAGAACGCCCGACTTACGAGTGGGAAGGCGGTCTGTTCATGGCTGATGACCTGCCCCGGCTGGAGAAGGTGCTCGGCTACAAGCCCGAGATCACCAACCGCTCGATCCGCTTCCGCACGCTCGGCTGCTTCCCGCTGACCGGCGCGGTCGAAAGCACCGCCAAGACTCTGCCCGAGGTCATCCAGGAAACCCTGCTGACCACGACCAGCGAGCGCCAGGGCCGCGTGATCGACAAGGATGCGGGCGGCGCGGGCATGGAAGTCAAGAAGCAGCAAGGCTACTTCTGACGGCCAGCGCCGCACCCCCTGAACCCAAGAACTTGACCCAGCGATCCCGGAACAAGACCGGGATGACGGGAGGACCAAATGGCTGAAAGCACGACCCAAGAGCCCGTCTATGTCACCGAGGCGCTGATCGCCGAGGACATCGACGCATACCTCGAGCAGCACCAGCACAAGACCATGCTGCGCTTCATTACCTGCGGCAGCGTCGATGACGGCAAGTCGACCCTGATCGGGCGCCTGCTCTACGATTCGAAGATGATCTTCGAGGACCAGCTCGACGCCCTCCAGTCGGACAGCAAGAAGGTCGGTACCCAGGGGCAGGAGATCGACTTCGCGCTGCTGGTCGACGGCCTCGCCGCCGAGCGCGAGCAGGGCATCACCATCGACGTTGCCTATCGCTTCTTCAACACCGAGAAGCGCAAGTTCATCGTCGCCGACTGCCCGGGCCACGAACAGTATACCCGCAACATGGTGACCGGCGCTTCCACCGCCGACCTCGCGGTGATCCTGATCGACGCGCGCAAGGGCGTGCTGGTGCAGACCCGCCGGCATTCTTACCTGTGCCACCTGATCGGCATCCGCAACATCGTGCTGGCGGTCAACAAGATGGACCTGGTCGACTACGACCAGAAAACCTACGACGCGATCGTCCAGGACTACACCGAGTTCGCCCGCTCGATCGGCATCGAGAGCTTCACCGCGATGCCGATTTCCGGCTTCAAGGGCGACAACATCACGACGCATTCGGAAAACACGCCGTGGTACACCGGGCCGACCCTAGTCGAGCATCTGGAAACGGTGGAAGTGCGTTCGGCGGTCGATATCGACAAGCCGTTCCGCATGCCGGTGCAGTGGGTCAACCGCCCGAACCTCGACTTCCGGGGCTTCTCCGGCCTGATCGCGACCGGCAAGGTCAAGCCGGGCGATGCCGTGCGCGTCCTGCCCTCGGGCAAGACCAGCACCGTCACCCGCGTCGTCACGCTCGATGGCGACCTTGAAGAAGGCGTCGCCGGCCAGTCGGTCACCGTCTGCTTCGCCGACGAGATCGACTGCTCGCGCGGTGACGTGATCTCGATCGCCGACACCCCGCCGCAGGCCGCCGACCAGTTCGAGGCGACCGTGGTCTGGCTGAACGACGATGCGCTGGTTCCGGGCCGGGCCTACTGGCTGAAGCTCGCCACGCAGACCGTCTCGGCGACCGTCCAGCACCCGAAGTATGCGGTCAATGTCAACACGATGGAGCACATCGCGGTCAAGACGCTGGAGCTGAACGCGATCGGGGTGACCGAGATCAGCACCGACAAGTCCATCGTGTTCGAGCCCTATGCGGACAACCGTACGCTCGGCGGCTTCATCCTGATCGACAAGATCACCAATGCCACGGTCGGCGCCGGCATGCTGAACTTCAGCCTGCGCCGCGCGCAGAACGTCCACTGGCAGGCGCTGGAAGTCAGCCGCGAGGCGCATGCCGTTGCCAAGAACCAGAAGCCGGCGGTGCTGTGGTTCACCGGGCTTTCCGGCTCGGGCAAGAGCACGGTCGCCAACCTGGTCGAGAAGAAGCTGCATGCGCTGGGCAAGCACACCTTCCTGCTCGATGGCGACAACGTGCGCCATGGTCTGAACAAGGATCTCGGCTTCACCGAGGCCGACCGCATCGAGAACATTCGCCGCGTCGGCGAAGTCGCGCGGCTGATGACCGATGCCGGCCTGATCGTGCTGACCGCGTTCATCAGCCCGTTCCGGGCCGAGCGCGAGATGGTACGCAGCCTGCTGCCGGAAGGCGAATTCGTCGAGGTGTTCATCGACACCCCGCTGGAGGAAGCCGAGCGTCGCGACGTCAAGGGCCTCTACAAGAAGGCGCGGGCCGGCGATCTCAAGAACTTCACCGGCATCGACAGCCCCTATGAGGCGCCCGAAGCCCCGGCGATCCGCATCGACACCACCCGGACCAGCGCCGAGGATGCCGCCGAGCAGATCGTCGAACTGCTGCTGGCCCGCTGAGGCATCGGAAAGGACGAAGTCGATGACCGATGTTGTGAAAACCGATGGGGACTTGGCCGCCCACCTCGCCGAAGTGGCCGGAAAGCTGCTGATCACGGTCCGCGAAAGCGGCGCGTTCAGCCCCAAGGCGCTCGGCAAGGCGGGTGATGCCACCGCCAACCAGTTCCTCGTCCACGCGCTGCGCGAGCAGCGCCCGGACGATGGCCTGCTCTCCGAGGAGGAGAAGGACAACGCCGAACGGCTGAAGCAGTCGCGGGTGTGGATCGTCGACCCGGTCGACGGCACCCGCGAATATGGCGAGGCGCGGGCGGACTGGGCGGTCCATGTCGGCCTCGCCATCGATGGCGTGCCGACCTTGGGCGCCGTGGCTCTCCCCGGCGCCGGCGAGGATGGCCTGGTCCTGCGCACCGATGCCCCGCAGGCGGTCCCCGCCGCGCCGGAAAAGCTGCGCATGGTGGTCAGCCGCACCCGTCCGGCCAAGGAAGCCCTCGCCGTGGCCGAGGCGCTCGACGCCGAACTGGTGCCGATGGGCAGCGCCGGCGCCAAGACCATGGCGATCATCCTCGGCCAGGCCGATATCTACCTGCACACCGGTGGCCAGTACGAATGGGATTCCTGTGCGCCGGCTGCGGTCGCCCTCGCGCATGGGCTGCATGCCAGCCGGGTCGACGGTTCGCCGCTGGTCTACAACCAGGCCGATACCTACATGCCCGACCTGCTGGTGTGCCGGAAGGAACACGCGCAGCTCGTGCTGGATGCCTTGGCGAAAACGAGCGCCGAGGCCTGAAACGATCAGGCGAGGCTGCGGACGTGGACCCGCAGCTCGCCTGACTCGCATTCGATGCGATTGTAGCTCGGGCGGGTGTGCCGCACCCGTTCCGACAGGGTGCCCGCCCCGATCATCCGGATCGGGTGCCCGCCCGCCTCGACCTGCAAGTCGAACGCATCGTGGACGTGGCCCGAAAGCACCGCGTCCACTCCCGCCGCCGCCAGTGCCGCCAGCGCCCTCGGCCCGCCGCGCGTCGATGCCGTGCCATGGGTCCCCGCTTCGATCAGTGGATGGTGGCAGGCAACCAGACGCAGGCCGGACCGCACCGGCGCGAGATGCGCCAGCACGTGCGAGAGCCGCTCGCGCTGCACCCGGCCCTTCGACCAGTTCAGCCGCCACTGCGCCGGCGCGATGGTCGGCAGGGAAACCAGTGTCACTCCCTCCACTGCGAGATCGCGATGCACCGCCCGGCGCAGCACCTCGTAGCGCGCATGGGGCCGGGTCATCCGGGCGATCGGTTCCCAGTAATAGGGCATGTCATGATTGCCCGGCTCCAGGCTGACCGGCGCCGCCAGCGCGGCAAGATACTCGGCCGCTGCGGCAAACTCCCGAGTCCGCCCCCGCATCGTCAGGTCCCCGGTGCAGATCACCGCAACCGGCCGATGTTCCGCGACCTCGGCGGCGAACCAGGCCAGCGCCTCCCGGTCCTCGGCGCCGAAGTGGAGATCGCTCATGTGGAATAGCGTGGCCATGTCCCACGCGATGTGGCCGAGTCGGCCGCTCCGGGCAATCGTAATCAACGAAGGAAGCCCGTCAGGATCGCTAGCCGATCCTGACCGACAAAGGACTCGAGGAAGCCATGCAGCTCCCTTGCAATACCCATGTATCAGTCGCCACAAGCTACCTTGTATTCACCACTACCGTGCGATACATGACTGCGGAGCGCAGGAGGTGATTCGTGCCCGAAGCCATTGAGATCCAGTTGAAGAAGGGGGTGCTGGGCCTGTGCGTCCTTGCCCTCCTCGCCCATCGTGACAGTTACGCCTACGAGATCGCCAGCCGCCTCGCCCGCGCGGTCGATATGGGCGAAGGGACGATCTACCCGCTGATGCGGCGGATGCAGGGCGAAGGCCTGGTCGCCACCTACCTGGAGGAGTCGCCCTCCGGCCCGCCCCGCAAGTATTACCGGCTGACCGAGACCGGCCGCGCCAGTTTCGCCCAGCAACTGGCCGACTGGCGCGCCTTCACCAACGCCGTCAATGGGCTGATCGACGAAACCGCTGCCGCAACCGCGCTGGCCCGCAAGGGGGAGACCGACGATGACGCGTGACGAATTTCTCAAGCGGCTGAACCGGGGCTTGGCCGGGGTGTCCCCCGAAGCCGCCGCCGACATCGTTGCCGACTACGAAGCCCACTTCGAGGCGGCCGAGGCCGAAGGCCGCTCGGAGGCGGAAGTCGCCGAGGCGCTCGGCGACCCTGCCCGCATTGCTCGCGAACACAAGCTTGAGGCCGGCGTGCGCCGCTGGGAAACCGCCCGCACGCCCAGTTCCGCCGCCGGCGCCATCGTCGCCGTGCTCGGCCTCGGCGCGATCGACATTCTCGTCCTCGCGCCGGTGCTGCTGCCGATGATCGGCGTCATCGTCGGGCTATACCTCGCGTTGATCGGCGTATTCTTCGCCGGCGGCGGGGTCATGATCGCCGGGCCGTTCAGCGGCTTTCCCGGCGGCGCGGCCGCGGCGGTTCTGGGCGGGCTCGGCATGATGGCCGCAGCGGTCGCGCTGGCGGCCTTGCTGACCATTGCGACGATCTGGCTGGTCAACGGCCTGATCTGGTTCGGCCGCCTGCACGTGAAGCTGATCAAGCCGGCGATCGAAGGCCAGGAATTTTGAAGGGCCAGGACTTTTGAATGGAGAGACGCCGATGACCCGCAAGTTGCTGATCGTGTTCGCCTCCGGGCTGGTGCTGGCAATGGTGCTGCTGAGCGCCACCTGGGCCATCGGCGGACAGGCGATGCTGGCCCGGATCGACAAGGAAGGCGGCTGGAATCTGACCTTCGACGAGGGAGCCGAAGCCGGCGGCGCTTCGCGCGCCTTGACGTTCGACCCGGCGCAGAGGCTGGCGATCGATGCGCCGGTGCGGCTGCGCTTCACCCGCGCGGACCAGTCGCGGATGACCGTGCGTGGCCCGGAGCGGCTGCTCGCCGGTCTGCGCTGGCAGGATGGCAGGCTGTGGCTCGATCACCACGGGATCAGCCACCATACGCTGGTCGTGGACATCGCCGGTCCGCGCATGCCGGACCTCGCCTTCCAGGGCGCCGGCATGGCCGAACTGGACGGTCTCGATCAACCGGCCTTGACCATCGACCTGTCCGGTGCCGGATCGATCGAGGCGCGGGGCCGGGTGGAGCGACTGACCGTCAACTCCAGCGGCGCCGGCCGGATTGACCTCGAGGAACTGGAGGCGCGCGACGCCAATGTGTCGTCCTCCGGCGTCGGACTGATCGACCTCAGCGCCACCGGCAAGGTCGATGCCTCGCTTTCCGGCGCCGGCCGCATCGCGCTCCACCGCAAACCCGCCCAGCTGACCAGCAGCGTCAGCGGCATGGGCGTGATCGATCAGGATTACTGAGCGGGTTTCACGCCCCTGCCAGCAGGCCTTCCTTGGCGATCTTGTCCTTCCACACCAGCGGGGCGAGGCGGTGGACGTTGTTGCCCTCCGAATCGACCGCCACCGTCACCGGCATGTCCTCGACGGTAAATTCGTAGATCGCCTCCATGCCGAGATCCTCGAAGCCGACGACCTTGGCCTGCTTGATCGCGCGGCTCACCAGATAGGCCGCGCCACCGACGGCCATCAGGTAAGCCGACTTGTGCTTCGCGATGGACTCGGTCGCCGCCGGCCCGCGTTCCGCCTTGCCGACGCTGGCCAGCAGGCCGAGGTCGAGCATGGTGTCGGAGAAGGAATCCATGCGGGTGGCGGTGGTCGGCCCGGCGGGGCCGACGACCTCGTCGCGCACCGGATCGACCGGGCCGACGTAATAGATCACCCGGCCCCGGAAATCGACCGGGAGCGGCTCGCCTTTCGCCAGCATGTCCTTGATCCGCTTGTGCGCGGCATCGCGCCCGGTCAGCATCTTGCCGTTGAGCAGCAGGCGGTCACCCTGCTTCCAGCCTTGAACCTCTTCCGCCGTCAGCGTGTCGAGATTGACCTTCTTCGCCGCCGCATCCGGCGCCCAGTGCACTTGCGGCCACTCGTCCAGCTTCGGCGTCGGGATATAGCTCGGGCCGGAACCGTCCAGCGTGAAGTGCGCGTGGCGGGTGGCGGCGCAATTGGGGATCATCGCCACCGGCTTGCCAGCGGCATGGCACGGCGCGTCCATGATCTTGACGTCGAGGATGGTCGAAAGGCCGCCCAGCCCCTGCGCGCCGATGCCGAGCGCGTTGACCTTGTCGAAGATCTCGATCCGCATCGCCTCGATGTCGGTCCGCGGCCCGCGCGCCTTCAACTGACCCATGTCGATCGGGTCCATCAGCGCCTTCTTGGCCAGCAGCACGCAATGCTCGGCGGTGCCGCCGATGCCGATGCCGAGCATGCCCGGCGGGCACCAGCCGGCGCCCATCTGCGGCAGCATCTCGATCACCCAGTCGACGATGTTCTCGCTCGGGTTCATCATCTTGAACTTGGACTTGTTTTCGCTGCCGCCGCCCTTGGCCGCGACATCGACCGAAATCTTCGCGCCCGGCACCATCGTCACGTTGAGCACGCAGGGCGTGTTGTCCTTCGTGTTGCGGCGGGTGAACGCCGGGTCGGCGAGGACCGAGGCGCGCAGCTTGTTGTCCGGGTGGGTATAGGCGCGGCGGACGCCCTCATCGACCACGTCCTGCAGCGAGCGGCTGGATTCCAGCCGGCAATCCTGCCCCCATTCGATGAACACGTTGACGATGCCGGTGTCCTGGCAGATCGGCCGGTGCCCTTCGGCACACATACGGCTGTTGGTCAGGATCTGGGCGATCGCGTCCTTCGCCGCCGGGCCTTGTTCGGCCTCGTAGGCCTCGCCGAGCGCCTTGATATAGTCCATCGGGTGGTAATAGCTGATGTATTGGAGCGCATCGGCGACGCTCTCGATCAGGTCTGCTTCACGGATGGTGACCATATCGGCCATCGACAGGCTCCTTAAGGCGCGAAAACGCGGGTACAAGGCGGCCATAAGCAATGCTGCACTGCACGTCAAAGCACTTGGCGCGGCACTGGCGTTGGCCTAGAGGTTGCGGAATTGGACGGCCGGCGCCGCAGCGGCGCGGCCTGTACGGGACTTGAGAGATGAGCGAAGTTTCCGCGATCGACGGGCCGCAGACGGCCGGAGCGCAGGCGGTGGCCCGGCGCGCGATGATCGAAAGCCAGCTGCGCACGAGCGGCGTCAACGACGCGCAAGTGCTGGCCGCCATGGCCCGCGTCCCGCGCGAGGACTACGTGCCCGCCGCCCTGCGCGATGCCGCCTATATCGACCGCGCGATTCCGCTCGGCAACGGCCGCGCCCTGGCCGCCCCGCTGGTCCACGGCCGGATGCTGGTCGAAGCCGCGCCCACCGCCGGGGACAAGGCGCTGCTGGTGGTCGATGGCAACGGCTATCTCGCCGCAGTGCTGCGCCCGCTGGTCGGCTCGCTCGACACGATCGCGCCGGCCGACGCCGCTGCTTCCGGCGAAGGCGGCTACAGCCTGATCCTGGTCGATGGCGCCATCGAAGTCCTGCCGCCCGCGCTGTGCGCCCGCCTGGCTGACGATGGCCGCATCGTTACCGGCACGGTGACGCGCGGTGTCACCCGCCTCGCCATCGGCCGCAAGGCGGCTGGCGAAGTGGCGCTGCTGCCGCTGGCCGAAATCGGCATCCCCGTCCTTCCGGAATTCGCGGCGCCCAAACGCTGGAGCTTCTAGCCATGGCATCCCGCGCCCGCCACGCCCTCCTGGCCGGCGTGGTGCTGGCCCTGCCGGTCCCGGCCATGGCCGACGACCTGCGCGCGGCGCTGCTTGCCGCATATGCGTCAAACCCGGAGCTCAATGCGGCCCGGGAGAATCAGCGCGCGCTCGACGAAGGCGTGCCGATTGCGCGGGCCGATGGCCGGCCTTCGCTCAGCGTCAATGCGCAGCAAACCGAATTTGTCGAACAGGGCGACACCTCGCTGAGCTTCATCGTCGCCAAGCGCCAGTTGACCGTATCGGGCGCGCTCAACGTGCCGGTCTATTCGGGCGGTGGCGTGCGCAATGCGATCGCCGGGGCCGAACAGCGGGTCGCGGCCGGACGCAACGACCTGCGCGGGAGCGAGAGCGCGTTGTTCTCCCGCGTGGTCGCCGCCTACATGGACGTGATCCTGGGCGAAGCGGCGCTGCGACTGAACCGGGCGCAGGTCGAGACGCTGGACACCGATCTGCGCGGCGCGCGGGATCGTTTCGAGATCGGCGACGTGACCCGGACCGACGTCGCGCAATCCCAGGCGCGGCTGGCGCTGGCGCAGGGGCAGTTGCGGTCTTCCGAGGCGAACCTGGCCAATGCCCGGGAGCGCTACATCCAGGTCGTCGGCAGGCCACCGCTCGACCTGGCCCCGCCGCCGCCGCTGCCCGGCCTGCCGGCGAGCGCGGAGGACGCGCTGGCGACCGCGCTGGACCGCAATCCGGACCTGCTGGCGGCGCGCGAACGGAGCCGGGCGGCGCGGTTCGACAGCAATGCCGCCGGGGCTTCGCGATTGCCGCAGGTGAGCCTGTTCGCCGAGGGCAATCGCTCGGACTATCTGGGCACGCTGGGCGTGCTGGGCCTTGGCGGCGCGGCGGCAGGGGCGCTGCCGCAGGTGAACACCACCGCGAATGTCGGCGTGCGGGCTTCGATCCCGCTTTATCAGGGCGGTCGGCCCGCCGCGCAAGTGCGCCAGGCGCAAGCCCGCGAGGGCGCGGCGCTGGAGACCGAGGTCGCCACCGAGCGGGCAATCGTGGCGCAGGTGCGTTCGGCCTGGTCCTCGTGGCGGGCGGCCAATGCGATCATCGCATCCTCCCAGGTGGCGGTCGATGCCGCGAGCCTTGGACTGGAAGGCGTGCGGGCGGAAAACAGCGTCGGCAACCGGACGATCCTCGACATCCTCAATGCCGAGCAGGAACTGGTCAACGCGCAGCTGCAACTGGTGACTGCGCAGCGCAATGCCTATGTCGCGGGCTTCACGCTGCTCGCGGCGATGGGCCGGGCCGAAGCCCGTGACCTCGGGCTCGATGGTGGCCCGCTTTACGACCCGGACATCCACTATCGCCAGGCCAGGCGCACGTTGTGGGACTGGGGCAGCGAACCGGCCCCCACGGTCAAGTCCAGCCGCACCGTTGACACGCCGGCCCAGACCGGCACAATCGGCGCCAAGTGAATCAGCCGGCCTTCAGGGGGATCGCCGGCGGCAATCGGGGATTATCGGGCATCATGCGCCAGCCGGGCGAACCTTCGGTCGAGGAAATTCTCGAATCGATCAAGAAAGTGATCGCGCGGGACAGCCGCGAAGCTGCCGCCGACATGCGCCGCCAGCGCGAGCCGCGCAGCGCTGCCCCGGAGGCCCCTGCCCTGGCGAACCCTGCCCCGGACGCCCCGCTCGACGTGCTCGATCTCGCCGTCTCCGCCCGCTTTCTCGACGACGATGCCGAAGCCGCACAGGCGTCGCTGCCCGATGAGCCGCTGGTCACCGCCGAATCGCGTTCGGCGATGCGCGAATCGCTGGCGGCGCTGGCGATGATGGCCGAACCCCGCGCGCAGCCGAAGCTGGTCCGCTCGGGCGAGACTTCGCTGGAAGACATGGTGCGCGAACTGCTCCGCCCTGCGCTGGCGGAATGGCTCGACACAAACCTGCCCGCCATGGTCGAGCGACTCGTCGCCAGCGAGATCGCCCGCATCGTCGGCAAGAAGCCCTGAACGCACACCGCCACTCCGCCGGGGACATTGCCCAGGCCGCCGAAGCCCTGGCCAAGACCGGCGCCCTGGGCAGCGATGCGCCCGAGGGCATTCGCCGCCACATCTTCCTCTGCGGCGAGCCAACCAAGGGCGAATGCTGCGAGCGGGAAGCCGGCAGTGCCGCCTGGGCCTATCTGAAGAAGCGCCTGAAGCAGCTGGGGCTGACCGGCGAAGGCGGCGTTCATCGCACCAAGGCCGACTGCCTCAAGGTCTGCGCCGCCGGACCGATCGCCGTGGTCTGGCCCGAGGGCGTCTGGTACCACAGCTGCACGCCCGAGGTGCTGGAGGAGATCATCCAGCAGCACCTGATCGGCGGCCAGCCGGTCGAGAAGTGGCGGCTACGACGGGCTCCTTGAGGCTCAGCGTTTCCGCACGATCCACGCCATTGCCAGCGGCGCCAGCAGCATCGCCAGCGCGGCAAGCGCCGCCAGCGCGAAGACGCCGTGCACCACCCATTCCGGCGAACCGCGCTTCAACCCCGTCACGCCGAGCGCGACCAGCCCCAGCATCAACACCATGAGACGCGCCATCAGCCGGCGGAACCGAGCCAGCGCGGCGAATACCGCCGCATCGCCGCGGCCTTGTGTTGCATCCTCGTCCACCCGTGCTTGCTCCTCTGGACTTCGTGCACGCCTGTGGCATAATCCTGAGCCAACGAGAACATGGGGAGAGCGCGATGACCATCGCCCGCCTGATCCAGGGCCGGACCGGCAGCATCCATAGCTGCACGACGGCCACCCCCGTCCACGACGCCATCGGCCTGCTCGCCGAAAAGCGCATCGGCGCGGTGCCGGTGTTCGACGGCGGCCGCCTCGCCGGCATCTTCTCCGAGCGCGACGTGATCTATGGCCTCAACAGCGAGGGCGCCAGTTTTCTCGACCACACCGTCGGCGAAGTGATGACCGCGCCGGCCGTCACCGTCTCGCCGGATACCACGGTGCTCGAGGCGCTGGCGCTGATCACCCGCCACCGCTTCCGCCACCTGCCGGTGGAAAGGAGCGGCGAGATCGTCGCGTTCATCTCGATCGGCGATCTGGTCAAGCACCGCATCGACCTGATCCAGTCCGAGGCCGAGGCGCTGCGCAGCTATATCCAGACCGCCTGACGGCCCCAGGCCGTCTGACAACCAACGCGCGCGCGCGGGTTGCCGGCGGGCGGGCGGGCCACTACATTGGCGGACATGGACAGCACGATCTCCCTCAGCCCTTCCGCCGCCGCCCGGGTCGCACTGATCGCGAGCAAGCAGGGCAAGCCGGCGATCCTGCGCCTTGCGGTCGAAGGCGGCGGCTGCTCGGGCTTCCAGTATCGCTTCGGCCTGGCGGACGCGGCGGAGGCGGATGACGTGCTCGCCGAAACCGATGGCGTGCGCCTGGTGGTTGACCCGGTCAGCCTCGATCTCGTCTCCGGCTGCGTCGTCGATTATGTCGAATCGCTCGGCGGCGCCGCGTTCAAGGTGGAAAACCCCAACGCCAGCGCCGGCTGCGGCTGCGGTTCGTCCTTCGCCATCTGACGATCGGCCCAGCGTTGAAAATCGCCACCTTCAACATCAACGGCATCAAGGCGCGCCTGCCGCGCCTGCTGGAATGGCTGGCCGAGACCCGCCCGGCCGTCGCCTGCCTGCAAGAAATCAAGACGCAGGACGAAGGCTTCCCAGCCGCCGACATCGAGGCGCTCGGCTACAAGGCGATCTGGCATGGCCAGAAGGGCTTCAACGGTGTTGCCATTCTGGCCGACGGGGAGGCGCCGGTCGAAGTGCGGCGCGGGCTCGAGGGCGATCCCGAGGATGTCCACTCCCGCTATCTCGAGGCGGACTGCGTCGGGGTCCGCGTCGCCTGCATCTACCTGCCCAACGGCAACCCCCAGCCCGGCCCCAAGTTCGATTACAAGCTGCGCTGGATGGAGCGCCTGCGCGAGCGCATGCGGCAGATCGCGGCGGAGGAAGTGCCGGCCATCGTCACCGGCGATTTCAACGTGATCCCGCGCGACAACGACGTCTGGGCACCGGCAGCGATGGCCAGCGACGCGCTGATGCAGCCGCAATCCCGCGATGCCTATGCCCGCCTGCTCGGCGACGGCTGGACCGATGCGCTGGGGCTGCACAATCCGCGCGGCGGCGTCTGGACGTTCTGGGACTATCAGGCGGGCGCCTGGCAGCGGGACCATGGCTTCCGCATCGACCATGCCTTGCTTTCGCCCGAACTGGCTGACCGGCTGGTCGCCTGCGGGGTGGACAAGGACCATCGCGGCCGGGAAAAGGCCAGCGACCATGCGCCGGTCTGGGTCCAGCTCAGCGACTGAAAGTTCAGGCCAGGGCTGCGGTCAGCGCCTTGAGGTCCGCCTCCGGCCGCGCGCCATAATGCGAGATCACTTCCGCCGCGCAGACCGCGCCGAGCTTCAGGCATTCCGCCAGCGGCCGCCCGCGCACATGGCCGAAGAGGAATCCGGCGGCGAACAGGTCCCCTGCCCCGGTCGTGTCGACCACCCGCGCCACCGGCTCGGCGGCGACGAACGCGCTTTCCCCGCCGGAAACCGCATGTGCCCCGTTCTCGCTGCGGGTGACGACCAGGGTCGGCACCTTGGGCGCCAGCGCGGCCATGCCGGCGTGGAAGTCCGCCTCGCCGGTCAGTGCCGCCAGTTCGTGCTCGTTGGCGAACAGGATATCGATCTCGCCCGCCGCGATCAGCGCCCGGAAATCGTCGCCATGGCGCGCGATCACGAACGCGTCCGAGAGCGTGAAAGCCACCTTGCGCCCGGCTGCCCGTGCGGTGGCGATGGCGCGGCGCATGGCCCGGCGCGGCTCCTCCGGATCCCACAGGTAGCCTTCGAGGTATAGCACCGCGGCATCGGCGATCAGTGCCGGGTCCAGCGCCGATTCGGGCAGGTACTGCGAAGCGCCGAGGAACGTGTTCATCGTCCGCTGCCCGTCCGGCGTGACGAAGATCAGGCAGCGGGCGCTCGGCGGATCGCCGGCGCGGGCCGGCACCGCGAAATCGATGCCGCCGGCACGGATGTCGTGCGCGAACACCTCGCCCAGCTGGTCGTCCGCCACCTGGCCGATGAAGGCGCATCTTGCCCCCAGCATCGCCAGGCCGGCCAGCGTGTTCGCCGCCGAGCCGCCAGAAATCTCCCGCGCCGGCCCCATCGCGGCATAGAGCGAATGCGCCCGTTCGGTGTCGATCAGCACCATCGCGCCACGGCTCATTCCCAGCCGCTCGATATCGCTCTCCGCGCAGGGTGCCATGACATCGACGATGGCATTGCCGATGGCGAGAACGTCGTAACTTGGCTGGCTCATCATTCGATCCCGGAAGCGCGTGGCACATGGGCGCGGTAACCGCTCGCTCCATCTGCGGCAAGCGCCACGCCGTTGACAGCGCCCGTGCGCGAGGCGATGGCGGCGGCATGGTCCGCCTGCGCTCCCCTGCCCTCGCCCTGATCGTCCTGGCGCTGGCGGGTTGCGGCGCCGATGGCAGCACTGTCGTCGTCAGCGCGCCGCCGCCGCGTCAGCGACCGCCGGCGTCTTCCTACGTGCCGCCGCCGGCCATGCGCCGGACACCGCCGCCGTCCGCCAGGCTGCAGCCGGTGCCGGGGATCGAGGGGGTAATCGGCGCCGGCGAGTCCGATCTCGTCCGCCAGTTCGGTGCGCCCCGTCTCGATGTCTGGGAGGGCGATGCCCGCAAGCTGCAGTTCAGTGCGCTGCCCTGCGTGCTCGATGTCTTCCTCTATCCCGGGACCGGCGGGGACCGGCGCTCGACGTATGTCGAGGCGCGCCGCTCCACCGATGGCCGGGAGGTCGACCGGGCTGCCTGCATTGCCGCGCTGCGGGCCGCGAAACCGCGATGATGGATCAGATCGTGAAGCTCTCACCGCAGCCGCAGGAGCCCTTGGCGTTGGGATTCTGGAACACGAAGCCGGCGGTGAAGTCGTCCTCCTGCCAGTCCATCACGCTGCCGACGAGGTAGAGCACCGAGGCGCCGTCGATGAAGAACAGGCCGCCCGGCGTCTCGATGCGTTCGTCCATCGGGCTGCTCTCGGTGATGTAGTCCACCGAGTAGGCTAGGCCCGAGCAGCCGCGGCGCGGGGTCGACAGCTTGACGCCGATGGCGCCGGCCGGGGCTTGCGCCATCAGCTTGGCAACACGTGCTTCGGCCGACGGTGTCAGGGTGACGGCGGCGGGACGCGGCCGGGCGGTGCGGGTGGACGATTCGACCATCAGAGCATTCCCAGTTCGATCTTGGCTTCATCGGACATCTTCTGCGGATCCCACGGCGGGTCCCAGACGAGGCTGACTTCGGCATCGCGAACGCCTGGCACTGCGGCGACCCGCATCTCCACTTCGCCGGGCATGGATTCGGCCACCGGGCAATGGGGCGTGGTCAGCGTCATCGTCACCGCAACGGCGCCTTCGCTGGTGACATCGACCCCGTAGATCAGGCCGAGATCATAGATGTTAACCGGGATCTCGGGGTCGAAAATCTCGCGCAGCGCGGCGATGACGCCTTCGTAAAGGGCGCCGCCCGGTTCGCCAGCATCAACGCCTTCCGGCTGCTGGGCCAGAAAGCCCTCGAGATAGTCCCGCTTTCGCGCCAGCGTCTCCGCCGGGGTTTCGGCGTCGTCCACCCGGGCGCGCGGCGGCGGGGTGGCGGCGCTGACTTCCTCGACGGCGAAACGGGGGGATTCGTCGGTCATCCGAATAGTCTCCGTGTGCGTTCGATGCCGGCGAGCAGCGCGGCAATGTCGCTTTCATCGTTGTAGAGCCCGAAGCTGGCGCGGGCCGTGGCCGGAACCTGGAGATGCTCCATCAGCGGCTGGGCGCAGTGATGGCCGGCGCGGATCGCCACCGGGCCGTAATCGCCCCGCGCCTCATCCAATATGGTGCCGAGGTCGTGCGGATGCACCCCGTCGATCATGAAGCTGACGATGCCGGCGGAATCGTCCGGGCCGAACAGGCGCAGCGAGTTCATCGCCCGCAGTTCGTCGCGCAAGGTCGCCACCAGCTTCGCTTCGTGCGCCTGGATCGCCTCCAGGCCGATGCCTTCGACATAGTCGATGGCGGCGGCCAGACCGATCGCCTCGATGATCGCCGGCGTTCCCGCCTCGAACCGCTGCGGCGGCGGCGCATAGGTCGTGCCGGCAAAGGAAACCCGGTCGATCATCGCCCCGCCGCCCTGCCATGGCGACATGGCATCGAGGATCTCCGCGCGTGCCCAAAGCGCGCCGATCCCGGTCGGGCCATAGAGCTTGTGGCTGGAAAACACGTAGAAATCGCAGTCCAGCGCGGCGACGTCGATCGCCAGGCGCGGCACCGCCTGGCAGCCGTCGACCAGCAGCTTCGCGCCGACCGCATGGGCGAGCGCGGCGGCGCGCCTGACATCGAGCACCGAGCCGAGGACGTTGGACACGTGAGCGAAGGCGACCAGCTTGTGCGCCGGGGTCAGCATGGCCTCGGCGGCGTTGAGATCGATGCGGCCGTCCTCGGTCAGCGGGCAGACATCAATGGCGAAACCGGTCCTCTGGCTGAGCAACTGCCACGGCACGATGTTGGAATGGTGCTCCAGCAGGGAGAGCAGCACGCGATCGCCGGGGCCGAGATTGGCGACGCCCCAGGTCTGCGCCACGAGGTTGATCGCCTCGGTCGCCCCGCGCACGAAGACGACCTCGTGTTCATTGCCGCCGATGAAGCGGGCGACGCGGCGGCGGGCGGCTTCGTAGGCCAGGGTCATCTCCGCCGAGCGCGAATAGACGCCGCGGTGGACGGTGGCATAGTCCGCGCCCATCGCCCGCACCGTCGCGTCGATCACCACCTGCGGTTTCTGCGCGGTGGCGCCGGAATCGAGGTAGTGCCAGGGCTTGCCGTCGGCCGTCACCAGGCCGGGAAAGTCCTCGCGGATCGAGGCCAGGGTCAATGTGGGTGCCCCGGTCACAGCAGGGCCTCCAGCCGCGCCAGCGCGAGCGCCAGCAGCCGCTCCTCGTCCTCGACGCCGACCAGCGCCTCGGCCAGGAACGCCTGCAGCATCAGCGCCTTGGCGCGGGCCGGCTCCAGCCCGCGCGACTGCAGGTAGAACAGGCCCATCGCATCGAGCTCGCCGACCGCGCAGCCATGGGCGCACTTGACGTCGTCGGCGAAGATTTCGAGTTCGGGGCGGGCGTTGGCGACCGCCGTGCGATCGAGCAGCATGGCGCGGATCGACTGTTCGGCGTCCGTGCCGTTGGCCCCGCGCGACACCGCGATGCGGCCGAGCACGGTCGCGCTCGCCTGCCCGGCCACGACGCTGCGCATGATCTGACGGCTGGTCGCACCGGGCGCCGCATGGGTGACACTGGCGACGATCTCGCGGCTCGCCGTGCCGCCGCCCAGTTGCACCCCGCCGAACTGGAAATCCGCACCTTCGCCGAGCGTCGCCGTCACCGCCACGCGGCCATAGCCGGCGCCGGCATTGACCACGTGCACCGCCGCCCGCGCGCCGGCTTCCAGGGTCAGGTCCAGCTGCACCACGTCGTCCGATTCCAGCACGATCGCCCGGGCGAAAGTCTGGCCCGCCTGGACGGTCACCGCTTCCGGCGCTTCCAGCGGCCACAACTCGGCCAGCGCTGCCTGCGGGGCATAGCGCCAGTCCTCCACGTTGCGGGTATCGGGCAGGGCGATGGCGGTCACGCGCCAGTGCCTTCCAGCGCCTCGTAACCCTCGCGCTCGAGTTCGAGCGCCAGTTCGGGGCCGCCGGAGCGGACGATGCGGCCATCGGCCAGGACATGGACGAAATCCGGCTTCACGTAGTCCAGCAGGCGCTGGTAGTGGGTGATCAGCAGCACTGCCTTGCCTGGATGGCGCATGATCGCGTTGATGCCCTCGCCGCAGATGCGCAGGGCATCGATGTCGAGGCCCGAATCGGTCTCGTCCAGCACGGCGAATTTGGGGTCGAGGATGCCCATCTGCACCATCTCGGCCCGCTTCTTCTCGCCGCCGGAAAAGCCGACGTTCACCGGGCGCTTGAGCATGTCCATGTCGAGCCTGAGCAGCGCCGCCTTCTCGCGCGCGAGCTTGAGGAACTCGCCACCCGACAGCGGCGCCTCGCCGCGCTGGCGACGCTGGGCATTGAGCGCCTCGCGCAGGAAATGGACATTGGAGACGCCGGGAATTTCCACCGGATACTGGAAGCCGAGGAACAGGCCGGCAGCAGCGCGTTCGTGCGCCGGCAGGGCCAGGAGGTCCTGGCCTTCGAAGCTGACCGAACCGCCGGTCACCGTGTAGCCGGGCCGGCCGCCGAGCGTGTAGCCAAGCGTCGACTTGCCGGCGCCATTCGGCCCCATGATCGCATGGATTTCGCCGGCGTTGACCGTCAGCGACAGGCCCTTGAGGATCGGCTTCGGACCGTTCGGGCCGGCGACTGCGGCATGGAGATTGTCGATAACGAGCATGGTCAGTCCTCTTGCGCCGCGAACAGGGCGGCGGCTTCGCGCTGGGCGGTACGCTTGTCGAACGGCTTGTTCACTTCCGACTTGATCGCATCGACCACCCGGTCGGGGTCGGCCAGCACGTCCGCTTCGCCGAAGCGCAGCACGCGGATGCCGGTTTCGGCCAGCTTGCGGTCCTGCAGCGAATCGACCTCGGCGTTGGCGGCGGCATTGCTGAGATTGACCACGATCCAGCGCGACGGGCAGGCGAAATCGGCCAGCACCGAGCCGACGATCGCCTTGCGGTTGAACTTGAGGCCGCCGATCTGCCCGCCACGCAGGTGGTCCCACAGCTTGAGTTCGGCCTCGGTCGGGTGGCGGCGTTCCTCGCGGGCGCGGGTCTTGAGCCGTTCGAGCCGTTCGCCGGTCAGCCCCCAGGACTTTGGCGCGGTGCGTTCACCGGCTTCGGGGGTGCGAATGGTAAGCGTCTTCTTCAACCGACCGATCCTTCGAGACTGATGCCGAGCAGCTTCTGCGCTTCCACGGCGAATTCCATCGGCAGCTGCTGAAGCACCTCGCGGGCGAAGCCGTTGACGATCAGCGCCACGGCGTCCTCCTGGGCGAGGCCGCGCTGCATCGCGTAGAACAGCTGGTCATCGCTGATCTTGCTGGTGGTCGCCTCGTGCTCGATCTGGGCGCTGGGATTACGCACCTCGATGTAGGGCACGGTGTGGGCGCCGCAGTCGGCGCCGAGCAGCAGCGAATCGCACTGGGTGAAGTTGCGCACGTCGTCCGCCTGGGCGCTGACCCGGACGAGCCCGCGATAAGTGTTGTTCGACTTTCCGGCGGAAATGCCCTTGGAAATGATCGTCGAGCGGCTGCGCTTGCCGTTGTGGATCATCTTGGTGCCGGTATCGGCCTGCTGGTAGTTGTTGGTCACGGCGACCGAGTAGAATTCGCCGACCGAATCCTCGCCATTCAGCACGCAGCTCGGATATTTCCAGGTGATCGCCGAGCCGGTCTCGACCTGGGTCCAGGACACCTTGCTCCGTGCGCCCTGGCACAGCGCCCGCTTGGTGACGAAATTGTAGATCCCGCCCTTCCCTTCCGCGTCGCCGGGATACCAGTTCTGCACGGTCGAATACTTGATTTCGGCGTCATCCAGCGCGACCAGTTCGACGACGGCGGCGTGGAGCTGGTTTTCGTCGCGCTGGGGGGCGGTGCAGCCTTCGAGGTAGGACACGTAGCTGCCCTTGTCGGCGACGATCAGCGTGCGTTCGAACTGGCCGGTGTTTTCGGCATTGATGCGGAAATAGGTCGACAGCTCCATCGGGCAGCGGACGCCCTCGGGAATGTAGACGAAGGTGCCGTCCGAGAAGACGGCGCAGTTGAGCGCGGCGAAGTAGTTGTCGCGCACCGGCACGACCTTGCCGAGCCACTTGCGCACCATTTCCGGGTATTCGCGGATTGCCTCGCTGATCGAGCGGAAGATGACGCCGGCGGCTTCCAGCTCCTTGCGGAAGGTAGTGGCGACCGAGACCGAATCGAACACGGCATCGACCGCGACCTTGCGCGCGCCTTCCACGCCGGCCAGCAGCTTCTGCTCTTCCAGCGGGATGCCGAGCTTTTCGTAGACCCGCAGGATTTCGGGATCGACCTCGTCGAGACTGCCGAGCTTCGGCTTCGCCTTGGGCGCGGCCCAGTAGTAGGCCTCCTGGTAATCGATCGGCGGGACGTTGAGCTTGGCCCATTCCGGCATCGGCATCTCGAGCCACTGGCGATAGGCCTTGAGCCGCCATTCGAGCATCCATTCCGGCTCGTCCTTCTTGGCCGAGATGAAGCGGACGGTGTCCTCCGACAGGCCCTTCGGGCCGTATTCCTGCTCGATGTCGGAAGACCAGCCATGCTCGTATTCCGCGACGCGCGCCGCGGCATCCCGGGCGGCGGCATCGCGGGTCTCCGGCCGCAGTTCGACGTCCTCGTTCACGCGGGAACTCCTTCCATCGCCGCCTCGACCCTGGCGCCGGGATCGGCCAGGCGGGTCAGCGGCACTTGCGCCAGCGCACCGCGCAGCGCGGCGTTGACCACCGGCCAGTGCGGCCGCACCGCACAGGCCCCTTCCAGCGAGCAATCGTGCCCGCCATCGAGGCACGATGTCAGCGCGATCGGCCCTTCGACCGCTTCGACGATATCGGCCAGGGAGATTGCCGCCGCCGGCCGCGCCAGTTTCAGTCCGCCATGCGCGCCGCGCGCCGAGCGCAGCAGGCCAGCGGCGGTCAGCCGGCTGACCAGCTTCTGCACGGTGGGAGCGGGCAGACCCGTGGCCTCCGCCAGGCGCGCCGCGCTGACCCGGGCGCCGCCGCAGTTGCGGGCAGCGGCGGCCATCGTCACCACCGCATAGTCTGCCATGCTGGACAAGCGCATGCCCGGCTCCCTTCAGCGCCGCTGACGGCGGCAAATCGGATAAAATCGTTCCGATTTATTTAGGCGCTGTGCGGCCGGCTGGCAACCCCGCCTTGGTTCGCTCCGCGGGCAAAAAAAGGGCGGCCTCCATCGGGAGACCGCCCTGAAAGTCGAGAACTCATTGCGGGAAAACCGCCACGAGCCCTTCGGGTCGCGGATTTCCCTTAGAACCGACTCGCGGGGGAAGAATTGTAAGAATCCGCCACCGCGATGTGGTTCTACGAATTACCAGCGAATTTTCATCCGGGATTGCTCTGGTCCGATGTGGAATCGACAGGCCCATCGGGCTTTGCCATAGGCCGCGTGCGATGCCGTATCGACTTTTCCGCCCGCTCCTGTTCCGCCTGGATGCCGAACGTGCCCACGGCCTGGCGCTCGCGGCGTTGAAACTGGCGCCGGCCGGCACGCCGCCCAGACCCGGACCGCTGGCGATTCGCGTCGCCGGGATCGACTTCCCCAATCCGCTCGGCATGGCGGCCGGGTTCGACAAGAACGGGGAAGTGCCCGATGCCTTGCTCGGCCTCGGCTTCGGCTTCGCCGAGGTCGGCTCGATCACCCCCCTGCCCCAGGCCGGCAATCCGCTGCCGCGCCTGTTCCGCCTGGTCGAGGACCGGGCGGTGATCAACCGCATGGGGTTCAACAACGCCGGTGCCGCCTTTGCCGCCACTCGCCTCGGCCGGCGCCTGGGCCGTGGCGGGATCGTCGGCATCAACATCGGCGCCAACAAGGATTCGGCGGACCGCGTGGCCGACTATGCGACGATGGCCCGGCTGATGGCGCCGCTGGCCAGCTATCTCGCGGTCAATGTCTCCAGCCCGAACACGCCGGGCCTGCGCGCCCTGCAGGACGAGGGCGCGCTCGCCGCGCTGCTCGATGGCGTGATCGAGGCGCGCGGGGGCGGGGCCAGCGGGAGCGGCCCTCCCGTGCTTCTCAAGGTCGCGCCTGACCTCGAACCGGCGGATATCGACGCCATCGCCCGGATCGCCATCGACAAGCGGCTGGGGGCGCTGATCGTTTCCAACACCACGATCAGCCGCCCGCCGCTCGCCTCGCGCCATGCCGGCGAGACGGGTGGCCTTTCGGGTGCCCCGCTGCGCGACCTTGCCCACCAGCGCCTGCGCGATTTCCGCCAGGCGACCGGCGGCGCGGTGCCGCTGGTCGGGGTCGGCGGCATTGCTACGGCGGAGGACGCCTGGGCGCGCATCCGCGCCGGCGCCAGTCTCGTCCAGCTCTACAGCGCCATGGTCTACGAGGGACCGGGCATCGCGCGAAGGATCGTCGATGGACTTGAAGCGTTGCGCCGCCGTGATGGCTTCGCCACCCTCGCCGAGGCGGTCGGCACCGGATAGGGTCTTGGCCGCGCTGGCGCTGGCGTTGATCGCCGGCCCGGCGCTCGCTCGCCCGGGCCACAAAATGCATTGTGCGCACCACGGTGCGGCGGCGGCCCTGTTCGATCGCGGCATGGTCAGCGCGGCCGACCCGCGCGCCGCGGAAGCCGGCGCGCAGGTGCTCCGCCAGGGCGGCAATGCGCTCGATGCCGCGCTGGCCACCCTCCTCGCGCTCAACGTGGTCGAACCGCAAAGCTCGGGCATCGGCGGCGGCGGCTTCCTGCTGCTGGACGACGGACGGGGCCATCTCGCCAGCTATGACGGCCGCGAGACCGCGCCGGCCGCCGCCGATGGCCGCTGGTTCTTCCAGGGCGGCCAGCCGCTGAGCGTGGCGCAGGCGATCCCCGGCGGCCGCAGCGTCGGCGTGCCGGGCAATGTCGCGCTGATGGCCGAGGCCCACCGCCAGCACGGCAAGCTGGCGTGGAAGGCCCTGTTCGGCCCGGCGATCGCGCTCGCCCGCGACGGCTTCACCGTGACCCCGAGACTCCACGCGGCGCTCGCCCATTCCGCCGAAACCGGCGCTCTCAGCCCGGAAGCCCGCGCGCTCTACTATGCGGTCGATGGCACCCCCCTCCCCGTCGGAGCGACGGTGCGCAACCCGGCGCTGGCTGGCTTCCTCGCCCGCCTCGCCGCCAAGGGATCTGGCGCCTTCTACCGTGGCGAGAACGCCGCCGGCATCGCCGCGACCGTCCGCTCGGCCGCACGCAATCCCGCGCCGATGGCGCCGGCCGATCTTGCCGCCTATCGCGCCCGCCAGCGGCCGCCGGTCTGCTTTGGCTATCGCGGCTGGCGGCTGTGCGGCATGGGGCCGCCGAGTTCCGGCGCGACGACGGTGTTCGGCGTGCTCGGCCTGCTCCAGCGGTTCGACCTGCATGGGCTGGGCAAGGACAGCCCGACCGCCTGGCACCTGATCGCCGAAGCCATGCGGCTGACTTATGCCGACCGCGACCGCTATCTGGCCGATGGCGACTTTGTCCAGGTGCCCGTCGCCGGCCTGCTCTCCTCCCCCTATCTCGCTGAGCGTTCGGCGCTGATCTCTGCCGACCGCACGCTGGCCAGCACGCCGGCCGGTTCCCCGCCCGGTGCACCGGTCGCCAGCGCCGATACGCTGACCGCCGACGTGCCATCGACCTCCCACTTCGTCGCCATCGACCGCTTCGGCGCCGCCGCCAGCCTCACCTCGACCATCGAGAGCTCCTTCGGCTCCGGCCTCATGGTCAATGGCTACTACCTCAACAACGAGCTGACCGATTTCAGCCTGGTTCCCGAGCGGGATGGCCAACCGGTCGCCAACCGCGTGGCCGGCGGCAAGCGCCCGCGCAGCTCCATGAGCCCGACCCTGGTCTACGATCCCGCCGGGCACCTGCGGCTGGCCATCGGCGCGGCCGGCGGCGCCACCATCCCGGCCCAGGTGGCGAAGTCGCTGATCGGGGTGATCGACTGGAACCTGCCGGTGCAGGACGCCATCGCGCTTCCCGTGATCTTCGCTCCCGGCGACACCGTCTTCGTCGAGCAGGGGTCGAGCCTGGAAGCCATGATCCCGGCGCTCGCCGCGCTCGGCCACCAGGTCCGCACGCGGGACATGCCGCTGAAGGCGCATGCGGTCGAGGTGGTCGGTGGCAGGCTGGTCGGCGGGGCGGACCCGCGCAGCGAGGGGCGTGCCGTCGCGCAGTGACCCAAGGCGTGGAAAGACGGGGCGGTGCCAGTCCTGTTCCCCCGCCTGTTTCTGTTCCCAGGCGGAACAAAACCCACTAGGTCGCATCTAAAGGGCGAACCGGCTCGGGGGGTGATGTAGGGTGCAGCTTTCCGATTTCGACGAGACAGCCAACTTGGTCCAACTGTTCCTGGACCGGGCCGACGAACGCGGAGACCGTGCATTTCTTGCTGCCAAGCGCGGGGGTGCCTGGCAATCGCTTTCGTGGGCGGAGGTTGCGCGCCGTGTCTGCCTGCTGGCGGCTTCGCTCCAGCGGCTGGGGCTGCAGCGGGGCGAGCGGGTGCTGCTGGTTTCCGAGAACCGCCCCGAATGGTGCATCGCCGACCTGGCGATCATGGCGGCGGGCGGGGTCACCGTCCCGGCCTACACCACCAACACCGAGCGCGACCATATCCACGTATTGGAGAATTCCGGTGCGCGCATGGCCATCGTCGGTTGCGAGAAGCTGGCGAAACCGCTGCTGCCGGCTGTGCTGGGCACCGATGCGGTGCGCCATGTCATCGCGATCGAGCCGTTCGCCCTGCCCCAGGCCGGCGCGGTCGAGTTTCATGCCTGGGATGCGCTACTGGAAGGTGACGCGGCCGCCGCGCGCCAGGCGGTCGAGGCCGGCGTGGCCGTGCTGAGCCGTGACGATCTCGCCTGCATTATCTACACCAGCGGCACCGGCGGCGCGCCACGCGGGGTGATGCAGCATCACGGCGCGATCCTGCGCAATGTCGATGGCGCGGCGCGGATCATCGCCGAGGATTTCGGCTGGGACGACGAGGTGTTTCTCTCGTTCTTGCCGCTGAGCCATGCCTATGAGCACACCGGCGGGCAATTCCTGCCGATCGGCCTAGGCGCGACGATCCACTATGCCGAGGGCCTCGAAAAGCTCTCCTCCAACATCGAGGAGGTGCGGCCGACGGTGATGATCGTGGTGCCGCGCCTGTTCGAGGTGCTGCGCACGCGGATCATCAAGCAAGTGGAAAAGCAGGGCCGGCTGGCCTGCTGGCTGCTCGACCGGGCGCTGGCGCTCGCCGCGAACCGATGCGCCGGGCGCCTGCGCGACAGGCCGGTCGATTTCCTGCTCGAACATACCTTGCGGCCGAAGATCCGCGCGCGCTTCGGCGGGCGGATGAAGGCGCTGGTTTCCGGCGGCGCGCCGCTCAACCCGGAGGTCGGCGCGTTCTTCTCGGCGATGGGGATGGTGCTGCTGCAGGGCTATGGCCAGACCGAATCGGCGCCGATCATCTCGTGCAGCCGGCCCGCCGCCGGGCTCGACCCGGGCAGCGTCGGGCCGCCGATGCGCGGCGTCGAGGTCCGCATCGCCGCCGATGGCGAGATCCTGGCGCGTGGCGAACTCGTCACCCACGGTTACTGGCGCAATGCGGCGGAGACGGCCCGCATCCTCCGGCACGACCCCGCCGATCCGCCGGGCAGCGCGCCCTGGCTGCACACTGGCGATATCGGCCATATCGACGCACGCGGACGGATCGTCATCACCGACCGCAAGAAGGACATGATCGTCAACGACAAGGGCGACAACATCTCGCCACAGAAGCTGGAAGGGATGCTGACGCTCCAGCCGGAAATCGCCCAGGCGATGGTGGCTGGCGACCGGCGGCCATACATCGTCGGGCTGATCGTGCCGGATGCGGAATGGGCGCTGGCCTGGGCGCAGGCGCAGGGGGAGCGGTTCGATCTCCATGCGCTGCAGGCCCTGCCCGCCTTCCGCAGCGCCGTCCGCGCCGCGGTGGACCGGATCAACGGCGACCTTTCGGTGATCGAGAAGGTCAGGCAGTTCACCTTTGCCGACGAGCCGTTCGGCATCGAGAACGAGGAGTTGACCCCTTCGCTCAAGATTCGCCGGCACCGCATTCGCGAGCGGTATGGCGAGCGCCTGGATGCACTTTATAAGGACTGAAGCGGAAGATCGCCCGTCGCAATGAAAAGGGCGCGGGAGGCTGGCCTCCCGCGCCCTCGTCCATCTGGCCGAAGCCTTATTCGCCGGCGTCGCTGCGAGGCTCGGACTTCGCCTGCGACTTGCCCTTCTTCGGCTTGGGCGCGGCGGCCTTGCGAACCAGGCGCGGCGCGGCCGGGGTCAGCTCGAAGGCCAGCGCGTCCTCCTTGACCGAGACGTGGACTTCGCCGCCATGCGCCAGCTTGCCGAACAGCAGTTCCTCGGCCAGCGGCTGCTTGACCTTGTCCTGGATCAGGCGGGCCATCGGCCGGGCGCCATAGAGCTTGTCGTAGCCGCGCTCACCCAGCCAGTTGCGGGCATCGCTGTCGAACTGGATATGGACGTTCTGTTCGGCCAGCTGCATTTCGAGCTGGAGGATGAACTTGTCCACCACCCGGCTGACCACGGTGGTCGGCAGGTAGGCGAACGGCACGATCGCATCGAGGCGGTTGCGGAATTCCGGCGAGAACATCAGCTTGACCGCCTCGTCGCCGGCGTCCTGCTTGGAGACGTCGCCGAAGCCGATGCCCTGGCGGGCCATGTCGGACGCGCCGGCATTGGTCGTCATGATCAGCACGACATTGCGGAAATCGACGGTCTTGCCGTGGTGGTCGGTCAGCCGGCCATTATCCATCACCTGCAGGAGGATGTTGAACAGGTCCGGGTGGGCCTTCTCGATCTCGTCGAGCAGCAGGACGCAATGCGGCTGCTGGTCGATCGCATCGGTCAGCAGGCCGCCCTGGTCGAAGCCGACATAGCCCGGAGGGGCGCCGATCAGCCGCGAGACCGAGTGGCGCTCCATGTATTCCGACATGTCGAAGCGGACCAGCGGGATGCCCATGATGTTGGACAGCTGCCGGGCGACTTCGGTCTTGCCGACGCCGGTCGGGCCGGAGAACAGGAACGAGCCGATCGGCTTGTCGGGATCGCGCAGGCCGGCGCGGCTGAGCTTCATCGCGCTCGACAGTACGCTGATCGCCTTGTCCTGCCCGAACACGACGTGCTTCAGGTCGCGCTCGAGGTGTTCGAGCACCTTCTTGTCGTCGCTGGAGACGGACTTGGGCGGGATGCGCGCCATCGTCGCGATCACCTGTTCGATCTCGCGCGCGGTGATGGTCTTCTTGCGCTTGGACGGCGGCAGCAGCATCTGCATCGCGCCGACCTCGTCGATCACGTCGATCGCCTTGTCCGGCAGCTTGCGGTCGTTGATGTAGCGCGCCGACAGTTCCACCGCGGTCTTGATCGCCTCCGGGGTGTACTTGACCTTGTGGTGTTCCTCGAACGCGGTGCGCAGGCCCTTGAGGATCTTGACCGTATCCTCGACCGAAGGCTCGTTGACGTCGATCTTCTGGAAGCGCCGCAGCAGCGCGCGGTCCTTCTCGAAGTGGTTGCGGAATTCCTTGTAGGTGGTCGAGCCGATGCAGCGGATGGTGCCGCCCGAAAGCGCCGGCTTCAGCAGGTTGGAGGCGTCCATCGCCCCGCCGCTGGTGGCGCCGGCGCCGATCACCGTGTGGATCTCGTCGATGAACAGGACCGCGTGCGGCAGCTTTTCCAGTTCGGAGACGACCTGCTTGAGGCGCTCCTCGAAATCGCCGCGATAGCGGGTGCCGGCGAGCAGGCTGCCCATGTCGAGCGAGTAGATCACCGCCTCGGCCAGGACCTCGGGCACGTCGCCCTCGACGATCTTGCGGGCCAGGCCTTCGGCAATGGCGGTCTTGCCGACGCCAGGATCGCCGACATAGAGCGGGTTGTTCTTGGAACGGCGGCACAGGATCTGGATGGTGCGGTCCACTTCCGGGCCGCGCCCGATCAATGGATCGACCTTGCCGCCGAGCGCCTTCTCGTTGAGATTGACGCAGAACTGGTCGAGCGCGGAATCCTTCTTGTTGGCCGCCTTGGTCTCCGGCTTCTCCTCGGCATGGGGGGCTTCCGATTCGCTGCCCTTGGCGTTCTTGTCCTCGATCCGCTTGCCGCCCTTGCCGATGCCGTGGCTGATGTAGCTGACCGCGTCGAGCCGGCTCATGTCCTGCTGCTGGAGGAAATAGACGGCATAGGAATCGCGCTCGGAGAACAGGGCGACCAGCACGTTGGCGCCGGTCACGGTGTCCTTGCCGGAGGACTGGACGTGAAGGATGGCGCGCTGGATTACCCGCTGGAAGCCGGCGGTGGGGGCCGGGTCGCCCTTGTCCTTGGTCTTCAGCGACTGGTATTCCTGATCGAGATACTGGCGCACGACATCGCCGAGATCGCCGAGATCGACGCCGCAGGCGGTCATCACCTGGGCGGCATCGGGATCGTCGATCAGCGCCAGCAGCAGGTGTTCCAGCGTGGCATATTCATGGCTGCGCTCGGAGGCATTGGCGAGCGCGGCGTGGAGGGTCTTTTCGAGGCTCTGGGCGAAACTGGGCATCAGGCACCTTGGTCGTTAGGGGGTTGGCGCTGGCGGGTGATACGGAAAACCGAATTTGCCGAGGCCCGGTTCCGGCAACGGGCAGGCCTGCCCGCGACCATCGAGTGAGGATCGACGAATGGGGTTGCTGAAACGGATATAGGGCGCGTCCGCAAACTTGCGAGGGGCGTGGCCCGAGGGGCAGGCACGCCGGCGCCGGATCACCGCGTGCCGCCCCCGAACAGAGCATCGGCGGCGGCGCGATGGGCGGCCGATTTCGCCTTGTGAGCGGCGACGCGGGCGATCTCCGCTTCGAGCAGGGCAATCCGCTCGTCCAGCTCCGCCAGCGACAGCCTGTCCAGGCTCTCGCTCGCCAGCCGTGATGCGGCCCCATATCGATCTGGGCCGCGGGTCGAGGCGCGCTCGTCATCGTCCATTGCGATGCAGCATCGACCGCTCTACGGTCCGTGTCAACCGCTTGCGGAACCGGCACGATTCCGGGCATTGCAGGCTGCGGGTTCGCGCGCCGGTCGGAGGGAGGCGCGGATCCTGGAATGAGATGGCTTGGGCTGCTGTCCGGTCGCCCGTCCGGTGCGATCTGCAAGCGGTTTGACGGGGGGTATCGGGGTAATGGTTCAGGGCCAGGCAGGACCGCTGCCGGAAACGATGAGGGCGATCGGCTTCGATGCCCCGGGCGGGCCGGAGGTTCTGCAGCCGCGGACCCTGCCGGTGCCGGTCCCGGCTGCCGGCCAGGTGCTGGTCCGGGTTCGCGCGGCCGGGGTCAATCGGCCGGATGTCGCCCAGCGCAACGGCAGCTATCCGCCGCCGCCCGATGCATCGCCGCTGCCCGGCTTGGAAATCGCCGGGACTGTCGCCGCCACCGGCGAGGGCGTTCCGGGCAATGCGCTCGGCCAGGCGGTCTGCGCGCTGGTGGCCGGCGGTGGCTATGCCGAATACTGCCTGGCCGAATGGGGGCAGTGCCTGCCGGTGCCGGCGGGCCTGCCGATGGAGCAGGCTGCCGCCCTGCCGGAAACCCTGCTGACCGTCTGGCACAACCTGTTCGAGCGTGGCATGGTGGCGGATGGCGAGACGGTGCTGGTCCATGGCGGGACCAGCGGCATCGGCACGATGGCGATCGCGCTGTGCCGCCTGTTCGGCGTGAAGATCATCGTCACCTGCGGCGGGGCGGAAAAATGCGCGCGCGCGCTCGAGATTGGGGCTGATCATGCAATCGATTATACGGCTGTCGATTTTGTCGAGGAGGTCCGGCGCCTGACCGGGGGGCGGGGCGTCGATTGCGTGCTCGACATGGTGGGCGGCGATTATGTGGCGCGCAACCTCAAATGCCTGGGGCTGGATGGCCGCCATGTCAGCATCGCCGTCCAGCGCGGCGCGAAGGCCGAGCTCAACCTCGCGGCAATCATGACCCGGCGCCATACCCTGACCGGATCGACGCTGCGCCCGCGTTCCCGCGAATTTAAGGCGGCGCTGGTCGCGGAGATCGCGCGCGAGGTCTGGCCACTGGTCGAAGCGGGGGAGCTTCACCCGGTCATGGACCGCAGCTTCCCGCTGGCCGATGCCGCAGCCGCCCACCAGCGGATGGAAGCCGGCGAGCATGTCGGCAAGATCGTCCTGCTGGCCGGTTAGAGTGCGATGACAAAAAGCCTGCCCTGAGCCTGGCGAAGGGTGGGAACCGGTTTTTGTCACTAAATCGCGCGAAAACAGAACCTGGAGCATGATGGCATTGGTCAATCCAATGTCATCATGCTCTAGCCCCTTGCCGCGATCCGCGTCGCCCGCTCGGCCAGGCGCTCCACCGCCGCGGCGTGGATGGCCGGCGCGGTCACCAGGACGCCGAAAGCCCGGGGATCGGCCTTGTTGTAGTTGAGCGGCTGGCCGAACGCGTCGGTCACGGCGGCGCCGGCCTCCCGGGCGATCAGCGCCGCTGCGCCGATATCCCACTCCCAGCCCCAGCGCAGGGTGGCGACGAGGTCCGCCTCGTCGGCGGCGACCATGGCGATGCGCAGGGCGATCGAGTTCGGCTTGTCCACCATGACCAGGCCCGAATCGAAGTCGCCCAGCCTGTCCGCCGGCACCCGCGCGGCGGCGAGCGATTCGCGGGTGCTGGCCTGCAGCCGCGCGTCGTTGCGCCAGGCGCCCCGCCCAGCCTCGGCCTGCCAGAACTCGTCGCGGGCCGGGGCATGGAGATAGCCGAGCAGGGGACGGCCGGCGCTGACCAGGGCCACCGACACCGCCCAGCCGGGCCGCCCGCGAATGAAGTCGCGCGTGCCGTCGATCGGATCGACCAGCCAGATCAGGCCGCCGTCCAGTCGCTCCGGGGCGTCGGCGGTCTCCTCGGACAGCCAGCCGGCGGCGGGCAGCAGCTGGCCCAGTTCGGCGCGCAGAAAGCGATCGACCGCGAGGTCGGCGGCGCAGACCGGATTGTCGGGCGATTTCTCCCAGACGTCGAGCGGCGGCCCGGTGCGGTCCGGGTTGGCGGGCCATGCCGCCATGGCCATGTCCCCGGCCCGGCGGACGATCCGTTCGAGCCGCTGGCGATCGATCATGCTTGCGCCCTTGCTTTTGCGAACCGCTCGCAGGTGGCTGGAACATTTCTTCGCGAACGCGGTAAAACGCTCTTTTCAGCGCCGCCACGATGTGCAAAGGCCCCGCCGATTTCAACTGCCAATGCGCTTTTTGCCGTGCATGGCGTGCCCTGCTTCCCGATTCCAGCGAAAGAACCTGATCCATGAACGTCCATGAATACCAGGCCAAGGAACTGCTCGCCAAGTTCGGCGTCGCCATCCCCGCCGGCGTCCCGGCGCTGACCGTCGAGGACGCGGTGGCCGGCGCGAAGTCGCTGCCCGGGCCGCTCTATGTGGTCAAGGCGCAGATCCACGCCGGTGGCCGCGGCAAGGGCAAGTTCAAGGAACTGCCGGCCGATGCCAAGGGCGGCGTGCGGCTTGCCAAGTCGCTCGACGAGGTCGAGGCGTTCGCCAAGGAAATGCTCGGCAACACGCTGGTGACGATCCAGACCGGCGCCGCCGGCAAGCAGGTCAGCCGCCTCTACGTGACCGACGGTGTGGACATCGCCAAGGAATATTACCTCTCGCTGCTAGTCGACCGCAAGACCGGCCGCATCGCGGTGATCGCCTCGACCGAGGGCGGCATGGACATCGAGGAGGTCGCCCACTCGACCCCCGAGAAGATCACCACCATCACCATCGACCCGGCCCAGGGCTTCATGCCGCACCATGGCCGCGCCATCGCCTTTGCGCTCAAGCTCAAGGGTGAGCTCAACAAGAAGGCCCAGGTCGTCGCGCGGCAGCTCTACGACGCGTTCCTGGCGCTCGATTGCTCGATGCTGGAAATCAACCCGCTGGTCGAAAGTAAGGATGGCGACCTTCTGGTGCTCGACACCAAGATGAGCTTCGATTCGAATGCGCTCTACCGCCACCCCGAGGTGATGGCCCTGCGCGACGAGACCGAGGAAGACCCGGCGGAGATCGAAGCCAGCAAGTACGACCTCGCCTACATCAAGCTCGATGGCGACATCGGCTGCATGGTCAACGGCGCCGGCCTCGCCATGGCGACGATGGACATCATCAAGCTCAACGGCATGTTCCCGGCCAACTTCCTCGACGTCGGCGGTGGCGCGACCAAGGAGAAGGTGACCGCCGCGTTCAAGATCATCCTGTCCGACCCGGCGGTGAAGGGCATCCTCGTCAACATCTTCGGCGGGATCATGAAGTGCGATGTCATCGCCGAGGGCATCGTCGCCGCCGCCAAGGACGTGAACCTCTCGGTGCCGCTGGTGGTGCGCCTCGAAGGCACCAACGTCGATCTCGGCAAGACGATCATGGCCGAATCGGGCCTGCCGATCATTCCGGCCGACAATCTCGGCGATGCCGCGCAGAAGATCGTCGCCGAGGTCAAGAAGGTCGCCGCCTGACCCTAGCCCCCCCTCTGCCCGTGAGGGCGGCGGGGGTTGACCTCTTGCAAAACCGGAGCCAAGGACGGCCCCGCGACTCCCGGGAAAACTGGCGCCTGGCGCCAGCGCTCCGGCCTCTTGGCCGCTCGCATGGAAGGACCACCGCATGAAGATTCTCGTGCCCGTGAAGCGGGTTATCGACTACAACGTCAAGCCCCGCGTCAAGGCGGACGGCACCGGCGTCGACCTTGCCAACGTCAAGATGAGCATGAACCCGTTCGATGAAATCGCCATCGAGGAAGCCCTGCGCCTGAAGGAAAAGGGCGTGGCGGCCGAGGTCATCGCGATCTCCGTCGGGCCGGCCAAGGCCCAGGAAACCCTGCGCACCGCGCTGGCGATGGGCGCCGACCGCGCCATCCTCGTGCAGACCGACGACGAGGTCGAGCCGCTCGGCGTCGCCAAGATCCTGGCCGCCGTCGCCGGCGAGGAAAACCCGGGCCTGGTCATCCTCGGCAAGCAGGCGATCGACGACGATTCGAACCAGACCGGCCAGATGCTCGCCGCGCTGCTGGGCCGCCCGCAGGGCACGTTCGCCAACGAGGTCTCGGTCGAGGGTGACAGTGTCATCGTCAAGCGCGAAGTCGATGGCGGCCTCGAGACGGTCAAGCTGGCGACCCCGGCGATCGTCACCACCGACCTGCGCCTCAACGAGCCGCGCTATGCCTCGCTGCCCAACATCATGAAGGCGAAATCGAAGCCGCTCGCCACCAAGACCCCGGCCGATTACGGCGTGGACACCACTGCCCGTCTCAAGACCCTCAAGGTCGCCGAGCCGGCGGTCCGCTCCGCCGGCGTCAAGGTTGCCGATGTCGATGCGCTCGTCGCCAAGCTCAAGGAACTGGGCATCGCCTGAGCCTTCGGGCTCAGCGATCCGGAAAGGAAATCAACATGGCCAAGACACTCGTTTGGGTCGAACACGACAACGCATCGCTCAAGGATGCCACCCTTGCCGTCGTCACCGCCGCTTCGCAGCTCGGTGAAGTCCACCTGCTGGTTGCCGGCTCCGGCTGTGCCGCGGTGGCGGATGCCGCCGCCAAGATTGCCGGCGTCGCCAAGGTCCATCTGGCCGACGACGCGGCCTATGCCAATGCGCTGGCCGAGAACGTCGCCCCGCTCATCGCCGGCCTGATGGCCGACCACGACGCCTTCCTCGCCCCGGCGACGACCACCGGCAAGAACATCGCGCCGCGCGTCGCGGCCCTGCTCGATGTCGCGCAGGTTTCGGAGATCCTGTCGGTCGAAGGACCCAAGACCTTCACCCGGCCGATCTACGCCGGCAATGCCATCGCCACGGTCGAATCGAGCGATGCCAAGCTGGTCCTCACCGTTCGCGGCACCGCTTTCGCCAAGGCGGATGCGACCGGCGGTTCGGCGGCGATCGAGGCGGTTTCGGGCGCAGGTGACAGCGGCCTTTCCAGCTTCCTCGGCTCGGAAATCGCCAAGAGCGAACGCCCGGAGCTGACCAGCGCCAAGGTGATCGTCTCCGGCGGCCGCGCGCTCAAGGATGCCGACACGTTCAAGCAGGTCATCTTCCCGCTGGCCGACAAGCTCGGCGCCGCCGTCGGCGCCAGCCGCGCCGCGGTCGATGCCGGCTACGTCCCCAACGACTACCAGGTCGGCCAGACCGGCAAGATCGTCGCCCCGGAAGTCTACGTCGCCGTCGGCATTTCGGGCGCCATTCAGCACCTCGCCGGCATGAAGGACTCCAAGACCATCATCGCCATCAACAAGGACGAGGACGCGCCGATCTTCCAGGTCGCCGATGTCGGCCTCGTCGGCGATCTGTTCAGCCTCGTGCCGGAGCTGACCGGCAAGCTCTGAGCCTGATTGCAGCACAAGGATCGAGGCCTCGGGGGGTGACCTCCGGGGCCTTTTTCTTAGGCGTGGGCAGGAAAGAAGGAAGTGCGAGGGGGACTTGTTTGTGATCGCATTCGACAAGCGAATGCGGTACTTGTTTGTGATCGCATTCGACAAGCGAATGCTCTGTCCCTCGCGCTCCCGGGACCTGGCGGCATTGTGCGCCGGTTCGTCTTTCGCGCTGTGCCGCGAAGCGGTAATAGAGCCTGCGGCGCGGCGACGTTGCGCTGGGGTGGATCAGCACCCAACGCCGACAGTTCGGGGGTCTGGGGTGTAACACCCCAGATTCTCTCTTTTTGTCCTCCCGCAACGGAAAAGGGGCCACCCTCGCGGGCAGCCCCTTTCGGAAACGAAGGTGCGGAGGCCGATCAGCGCTTCGAGAACTGGAAGCTCTTGCGCGCCTTGGCCCGGCCGTACTTCTTGCGTTCGACGACGCGCGGGTCGCGGGTCAGGAAGCCGGCGGCCTTGACCGTGGTGCGCAGCGCCGGCTCGAACTTGGCGAGGGCCTGCGAGATGCCATGCTTGACCGCGCCGGCCTGGCCGGAGAGACCGCCGCCCTTGACGGTGGCGACGACATCGTACTGGCCGGTGCGATCGGCGACGCCGAACGGCTGGTTGATGACGAGACGGAGCGTCGGGCGGGCGAAGTAGACTTCCTGATCGCGGCCGTTGACCGTGATCTTGCCCGAGCCGGGCTTGATCCACACGCGGGCCACGGCATCCTTGCGGCGGCCGGTGGCATACGAACGGCCCTGGGCGTCGATTTCGCGCTCGCGCAGCACGGCCTCGGGGCCGGTGCGGACGACGGGGACGGGGGCTTCGCCGGCGGGGGTTTCTGCGGCCGGAGCGGCGCTGGTCAGCGCGGCGAGATCGGCGAGATCGGTGACGGTGTTATCGGACATCAGGCACCCACCTTGTTCTTGCGGTTGCGGCTGGCAACGTCGAGCGGCTGCGGCTGGGTGCCGCCATGCGGGTGCTCGGTGCCGGCGTAGAGATGGAGCGCGCGCATCTGGGCGCGGCCCAGCGGCCCGCGCGGGATCATGCGTTCCACGGCCTTTTCCAGCACGCGCTCGGGGAAGCGGCCGGCGAGGACCTTGTCCGCCGTCACTTCCTTGAGGCCGCCGGCATAGCCGGTGTGCTTGTAGTAGGTCTGCTGCTTGAGCTTGTTGCCGGTGAACTTCACCTTCTCGGCGTTGATGACGACGACATGATCGCCGCAATCGACGTGGGGGGTGAAGCTCGGCTTGTGCTTGCCGCGCAGGAGATTGGCGATGATGACGGCGAGACGGCCGACCACCAGCCCATCGGCATCGATCAGATGCCACTTCTTTTCCACCTCGGCCGGCTTCGCCGACTGGGTGATCTTGGTGAGCGCCTTCATGGGCAACGGTTCCTTGTTCGTGCGCCGAGGGACCGCGCCTGTGCGCTCTAACCCCGGTTGGACGCGGCCCTTTCGTGAATTGTGGGCTCTGAGTCAAGGAAATGGTGGACTTTGCGGGGAGGTAAAATCATACCGTCACGGATTTGGGGGAAGTTGGCCGAGCCAATCCAGGGTTGCAGGCGCCGCGCTGTCGCACCGCCAGCCGAGGACGGCGGGCGTTTCGTAGGGGTGGAGGGCGGCGATGCGGGCGGTGGCGGCGTCGAGCAGGTCGGCGCGGGTCTTGAACAGGCAGGCGAGCTCGCGGGCGTCGGCGCGTTCGCCGTTCCAGACGTAGAGCGAGCGGACGCCGGGGAGGATGTTGGCGCAGACGATCAGGCGTTCGTCGAGCAACTGGCCGGCGAGGGCCGTGGCACTGGCTTCGTCGGCGATGGGGCACCAGATCAGGGCGGCGTCAGCCACGGTTGCGGCCCAGCGCGTGGGCGCTCCAGGTGGTGACGGCGAGCAGGACGGCGCCGCCGAGCTGGTGGAGGACGGCGATCCACAGGCTGATCCCGCTCATGACGGTGGCGATGCCGAGCAGGATCTGGGTGCCGAACGCGGAATGGAGGGCGATGCTGACCGGCCGCTTGCCGCGTGCCTTGAGCTTGCGGGCCATGACCACCAGCACGGCGACGACGACCCAGGCCCACCAGCGGTGGATGAAGTGGACGAGGTAGGGATCGGACAGGGCGGCGTGGGCCAGGCCCTTTGACCAATCGACCCCGGCGGGGAACAGGCGGCCCTGCATTAGCGGCCAGTTGTCCCAGTTGAACCAGCCGCCGGCGGCGACCTGGCCGGCGCGCAGGCCGGCCATCAGGGCGCCATAGACGAGTTGCAGGACGAGGGCGGCAAGCGCCAGGGCGCCGAAACCGGTGAGGCGGGGCGGGAGCTTGCCCCAGGCGAGCTGGCGCATGTCGAGCGCGGTCCAGACCAGGCCGGCGAGTGTGGTGAGCGCGATCAGCAGGTGGGTGGCGAGGCGGAAGTGGCTGACTTTGGTATCGTTGACGATGCCGGACCTGACCATCCACCAGCCGACCGCGCCCTGCAGGCCGCCGAGCGCCAGCAGCAGCAGCAGGCGGCCCTTGAAGCCGGCAGGGATCTGGCGCTTGAGCCAGAACCAGGCCAGCGGCAGGGCGAAGGCGAGGCCGATCAGCCGGGCGAGCAGGCGGTGGACCCATTCCCAGAAGAAGATGAACTTGTAGTCCGCCAGCGTCATGCCGGCGGGGCCGTTGATCAGGACATATTGCGGGGTGTGCTGGTAGGCGGCGAATTCGGCCTGCCATTGCCCCTCGCTCAGCGGTGGGATGGCGCCGGTGACCGGTTTCCACTCGGTGATGGAGACGCCCGATTCGGTCAGCCGGGTGATGCCGCCGACGACAACGATGGCCACGACCAGCGCCGCCACCGCCAGGAGCCAGCGGGCGATCGACAGCGGGCGTCCACTTGATTCGACAGGGACCATTGGCGGCTGACTTTCCTGTGGTTGCGATTCGGCGCGTCTGTGCGGGCAACCTGCCCGATCCGCAAGCGCCTGTTCGACCATGGCGCTTGCATTGTGATACATCATCACATACCTCGCCCGGCATGAGCGCCCCTCGCCTGCCCATTGGTCGCCTGCCCATTGGCCGCCTGCCCTTTGCCCGCGTGACAGCGGATCGCCTTGGCGTTGCCGTTTCGGCGCTGTGCCTGGTCCACTGCATCTCGGGCCTGGTGCTGGTGACCTTGCTCGGCATTGGCGGCAGCGTGCTGCTCAACCCGGCGATCCACGAGATCGGGCTGGCGGTGGCGGTGGTCGTCGGCGCGATCGGGCTGGGGCTGGGATTGCTGCGGCATCGACGGATGGAGCTGGCGGCGCTCGGCGGCGGCGGGCTGGCGCTGATGGCGACGGCGCTGGCGGTGCCGCATGGGCCGGCCGAGGCGGGGCTGACGATGGTCGGCGTCCTGCTCGTCGCGACGGCCCACATCCTCAACATGCGGCATCGGCACGCTTGAGCAATTGCAGCAAGGGCGATTGATCCCTAGTTGGCCTGCATGACCGAAATCGCCCTCACCGTTAACGGCGAACCTCGCCGCGCACCCGCCGGCAGTTCGATTGCCGACCTTGTCCGCCTGCTGGAACTGGTGCCGGCGAAAGTGGCGGTGGAGCACAACGGGCAGATCGCGCCGCGCTCGACGCTGGCGGATGTCGTGCTTGGCGATGGCGATGTGCTGGAGATCGTCCATTTCGTCGGCGGCGGCGATCATGATGACGACAGCTGGACGGTGGCGGGTCGGACGTTTCGTTCGCGGCTGATCGTCGGCACGGGGAAATACAGGGACTTTGCCCAGAATGCGGCGGCGGTGGCGGCTTCGGGGGCGGAGATCGTCACCGTGGCGGTGCGGCGGGTCAATGTCTCGGACCCGAAGGCGCCGATGCTGACCGACTTCATCGATCCCGCCAGGATCACCTATCTGCCGAACACCGCCGGGTGCTTCAATGCCGATGAGGCGATCCGGACCTTGCGGCTGGCGCGGGAAGCGGGCGGCTGGGACCTGGTCAAGCTGGAGGTGCTGGGCGAGGCGCGGACGCTGTATCCGGACATGCGCGAGACGCTGAAGGCCTGCGAGGTGCTGGCGGGCGAGGGCTTCCTGCCGATGGTCTATTGCACCGACGATCCGATCGCGGCGAGGCAGCTCGAATCGGCTGGCGCGGTGGCGGTGATGCCGCTAGGGGCGCCGATCGGTTCCGGGCTGGGCATCCAGAACCGGGTGACGATCCGGCTGATCGTCGAGGGGGCTTCGGTGCCGGTGCTGGTCGATGCCGGGGTCGGCACGGCGAGCGATGCGGCGGTGGCGATGGAGCTGGGCTGCGACGGGGTGCTGATGAACACCGCGATCGCCGAGGCGAAGGACCCGCTGAGGATGGCGCGGGCGATGAAGCTGGCGGTCGAGGCGGGGCGCGAGGCCTATCGCGCCGGGCGGATGGCGACGCGGAAATATGCCGACCCTTCCAGCCCGCTGGCGGGGCTGATTTAGCGGAAGCTACCGGAACCCCGCGTCGGGCTGCGCAGGGGGTGCTTAACGGGCTGATAACCAAGTTGTGGTGTTCTCTCGTGCAGGGGCCCGGGGCGGGCCTGGCAACGAGGGAATTCGGGCATGGGCAGCACGCACATGGCATCGCTGGCAATCGCGGAGCTGCGGGAGTTCGCCAGCTTCAGTGCCTGCGAACAGCGCTACATCAAGCGGAGCCTCGATGTCGGGCTGGGGCGGCAGGATGCGTTCAAGCTCTGGGCGCGGGATGCAGCCGAATCGTCCTCGATCCGCAGTCAGTATGTCGCCTACCAGGAACTGAAGTCGCTGCGGGGCGCGGTTCCCAGCGAGGACACGCTGGAAGGGCTCGACGAATTCATGGGCAAGCTGGTGCGGCTGGCGGTGTTCGATCTTTCGCAGGAGCGACTCGGTTCGTTCTGCGCGTTCCGGTTTCTCTATGAGCGGCTGCTGGGCGCGGATGCGCGGCCCTGGCTGCCGGCGGCGTTCTGCGCGGCGAGCGCGCTGCCGCAGATCAGGCCGGAGCGGCGCAAAGGGCTGCTGCAATCCATCAGCGAGGCGGCCGCAACGGCGCCGGGCTGGTCGGACCGGGAGCCGAGCTTCTACCCCGAATGGGTGGAGAAGGAAGCGGCCTGAATAGCTCGACAAGCGCGCCCCGGCCGGGATAGGCGGGGGCATGGCTTTTTCGATCCCCGGTTTCGACCTCGACGCTTTTGTTCGTGCCACACTGGCCGAGGACCTCGGCGAGGGATTGCCGGGTGGCGGGCACGATGTGACCTCCGAATCGGTGATTCCGGCGGATGCGCGGTTTTCCGGGGTGATGGACAGCCGGGACGCGATTGTCGTCGCGGGGCTGCCGATCGCGGCGGCGTTTTTCCGGGCGCTCGATCCTGCTGTCGAAATCGAACTGCTGGTGCAGGAAGGCGACCGGGTGGCGGCCGGGACGGCGCTGATGCGGCTGGCCGGGAAGGCGAGGGCCTTGCTGACGGCGGAGCGCAGCGCCCTCAACACGGTGCAGCATCTTTCGGGAATCGCGACGCTGACGCGGGCCTATGTCGACGCGATGGCGGGCGGGGCGGTGCTGCTCGATACGCGCAAGACGATTCCCGGCCTCAGACACCTGGAGAAGTATGCGACGCGGATGGGCGGCGCGCAGAACCACCGGATGGGGCTGTGGGACGCGGCGATGATCAAGGACAACCATGTCGCGGTGGCCGGCGGGGTCGGCCAGGCGGTCGGCGCGGCGCGAGCGGCCGGCGTGGCGCAGGTGATCTGCGAGGTCGATGCGCTGGAGCAGATCGAGCCGGCGCTGGCGGCCGGGGCAACGCACCTGCTGCTGGACAACATGGGGCCGGAGATGTTGCGCGAGGCGGTGGCGCTGGTCGGCGGCCGGGTGCCGACCGAGGCGAGCGGCGGGGTGCGGCTGGACACGATCGGTGCGATTGCGGCGACGGGGGTGACCTATGTTTCGGTCGGCCGGCTGACGCAGAGTGCGCCGGCGGCGGATGTCGGGCTTGATTTCAAGCCCGTCGATCTGGCTTGTCGAGATTGAGGATTGCGGAGGGATCGCTTGTCGATCCCGACCGGCACGAGGGATCGCTTGTCGATCCCGGTCGACACGAGGGATCGCTTGTCGATCCCGGTCGACACGAGGGATCGCTTGTCGATCCCGACCGACGTAAGGACTCCGGGGAGCCGGTGAGGTGGCGTATGCGGCCCGCCCCCTCCGTCAGCCCTGCGGGCTGCCACCTCCCCGCGAGTGGGGAGGATCGGGTACGGCTTTGCGGTCGCGGGCGAGTGCGACGTAACGCCTGGGGGTAGCACGGCAACATCAGGCCGGCGTTGGGGCGCCCTTCGCGTATGGCGCGGGGGCAGGAATGCGGCTGTCGGGGTGGGGTGGCGAATACGTAGCCCTGGCCGTTGCCGGCGGTGGCTCCCCAAGCTTCGCCTGCCCTTGCCCTTCGGGCTGCATTCCGTTCAGGTAATTCATTGCGACCGGCGGAGGGTATGCCTGTAACGCTCCGCTCGACCCTGAGGACAAGAAGCGGACAGTGCGGCGGGTTCGCGAGAGGGCACCGTCGTTACGGATGTCGCTTGCAAGCGACGGCTTCAAATCCTTGCGAGCGCTGCCTGCTTGGCCAAGGCTGATTGCCCGCGCCATGGCCCGCAACGCCGGCCTGATACACCGGCGGGGCCTTACGCGATTGGCCTGCCGGATGGGTGGGGTTTATAACCGATGAAGGCGCGCTGCCAGTTGGCGGGGGTGCGCTGCGCATCGGCGCGGACCCAGGCCTCGAACTCGGCGTGCAAGGTGTAGAGGTCCCAACCCGGACAGGTGGCGCGCAGGTGGGCGATGGTCTCGTCGGTCATGAAGCCGCGCGTTGCCGCATCGCTCAGCCCGGCGACGGTCGAGCGGATCAGGGCGCGCGCGTCCATCAAGGGCACGGACGGCGTCAAGGGGTGGGCCGGCGCTGTGTCGCCCTGCCAGGCTGCCGGACTGCCGTGTGCCCGGGCCGTGGCTGGTCTGGCTTCGCCTGCAGCGTGTTTCCCCGGGGAAACGCTGTCCTGCTCACCATCCCCCTGCCCTGCCGGCAGGTCGCGCTCGGCGCCGTGCTTGCCCTCGACCCTGCGCATCCGCAGCAGCGGTTCGGTCCCCTTACCCGGCTCGATCGCCAGATCATAGCCGGGCAGGTCATTCTTGCTGGCGAGCTTGATCATCTCGAACTTGAAGCGGCGGTATTCGCTTTCGGCGCCGCTCTTGTCGAACAGGGTCGGCATGGCGATGGCAAAGCCTGCCTCCCCTGCCCCGCCGGCATGCTTGCGGGCCACCTTGTAAAGCCAGCGCTCGCGTCCGCCGGTGATGTCGAAGTAGGCGCGGTCGATGGAGAGCACGCCGCCCTTCATCATCACCCCTTCCCAGAACCAGTTCGACAGCTCGATGGTCATGCCGCGCGAGCGCTCGGTCTTTTCGTCCACCAGCTGGGTCCAGCCATCGAGCCAGGAGAAGGTTGCCTCCCGCCGGTTTTCAGCGCGGATGTTGGTCTTGATCGTGGTGGCGACGAGCCGGTCCAGCGACTGGGCGAGCAGTTCATAGGCGCGGCCCGTGGTTGGCCGGCCGATGGAACGCAGCAGGTCGTAGGGCATGATGTGGAGCTTGCGCGGCACATCGTTCACGCCGCGCCGCGCCATGTCGGCCAGCACGCTGGCGCAGTAGATCAGGATGTCGGCATCCCAGATCGTCGCCATGCCATAGTCCGAATTGGCCGAGACATGGACCCACAGCTTGCCGTCGGTGCTGGTGTAGTCGATCGGCTTGACCCGCTTCGATTTGGCCAGGCTGAAGAACGGCCGCTCCATCACCTCGCGCTGGTCGCGCATCGGCAGTTCGGCGATGTAGGGCAGGAACAGGTCGAACTGCTCGCTCACGGCCTGCTTGCGGGCGCGGCTCATCGCGAAGGCCTGGCTGCAGCAGGCTCCGTTCCGCCGTGTTTCCCCGGGGAAACAGTCCGCCATCGGGCTTGGACGAGCCGGATTCCGCCGGCGATCCGGGGCAGGGAAGGGCGCATGCGCCAACCCGGTGTGGCCCAACGCCTCGCGATGTCTCCCCGGGGAAACATCGGGCAGTGGAAGGCACCACAGGCAAGCACACTCACCGTTGCACGCCCTTGCCCTGGTCCTCCAACGCGGCGAGCGCATTGCGAAAGGCATTGACCAGCTCGTCGACATTGGCGCCCGATCCGGCATGGACCCGCACGGTCGCCCCCTGCCGATTGGTCGAGACCACCGAAAGCGCCTTTCGCCCGTGGCGCGAGGTCCAGCTGTAGATCTCGGCCGGCGGCGCGGCATCGGCGGTCGGCGCCGCCAGCAGGCGCTTGAGCACACCGGCGGCGGGCAGGGCAGGGGAGCCTTCCGCTCGCCGGGCCGCCTGCGCTTTCGCCAAAGCCTTGGCCTCCGCCAGGATCGCGGTGGCAGCGCTCCTGTCATCCAGCGCCTGGGCAAGGGCATAGGCCGGCTTCAACTGCACGTCCGCCGGCGAAGCAAACGCGGCGATCACGCCATCGGGCAGGGCGGCAACGCGCAGCATCTTGGACAGCCAGCTCTTGGAGAGCTTCAGCCGTTCGGCCATCCGGGTCAGGTGGTTGCCATAGTGGGACTTGAGCGCGGCGGCATAGTTGCGCGCCCGCTCGAGGTCCGAGACATCCTTGCGCGCCCGGTTCTCCAGGTCGGCGAGGCGGAAGGCAGCCTCGTCGTCCAACTGGGCGACCTGGGCCACGAACTGCATCTCGGGATAGGAATGGGCGCGCAGCCACGAGACCGACCAGTGCCGCCGGGTGCCGGCAATCACCTCGTAGTCATGCTCCGGATCGCCATCGACCCGCCGCACCACCGCCGGCACCTTCTGGCCGCCCTCGGCGATGATCGAATCGATCAGCTCGCGACAGCCCTCTTCGGAAAGGTGGGCATAGGACCGCGCATTGCCCGGCCACACCCGCACCCGCGCCGGATCGAGCAGAAGCTGGGTAACCTGCCGCACTTCGCCGCTCGCCGCCCGGGCAAGCGCGCTTTCCCGCCCGAGCAGGGTGGTGCCCCTGGCGCGTGTGGCCGCACCGGGACTGGTTGCCGGGGCAGGGGAGGGGGCTTGGACCGCAGGGGCTTCCGCCTCTTCGGCGAGGATGTCGGCGAGATAGTCGGCTTGCTTGCGGGCCATGGTTCAGGACTCGCGCTGGAAGGAACCCGAAAAGGGGCTCGACAGGAAGAAGGGCTGGAACATAAACAGAACAATTGGCTGTAGGAAAGCCGCTTCGTGCATTGGCTCAGGCTGCGGCATGGACAATGTCCTCTTCCCGCGCCGGCGGCACCCGGCCCCAGCCCTGGCGCACCAGTTGCTCGATCTGGCCAAGCGCCTCGTCAAGGTTGGCCTTGGAGCGCTTGTGGGTCTTGGGCGTGCCGATCGGCCGCTCCAGCTCGTAGACGGTCATCATCCTGAGCGCGGCATGGCTGATTTCCGCGCTTTCGAGGATCGGCACCGGCAGCAGGGCCGGGCCGAACGCCTGCTCCATGATCGTGCGGACCATCGCATGGCTCGGGTCGTTGCCGTCGAACTTGGAGCAGATCAGCCGGACGAAATTGTAGTCCACCGCGATGCCCGCGCCGATCAGTTGAGCGATGACCTGGTCCATCATCGAGAGGAACTGCACGGTCGAGCAGAAATCCGGCGTGGTCGCCGCCAGCGGCACTAGCAGGGCATTGGCCGCCTGCATCACCGTCAGGCTGATCGTGCCGAGGGCAGGGGGCGGGTCGAGTAGCACGACATCGTAGTCGCGGGCCAGATGAACACCGCGATCAGACGCGTTGAAAGCTATCGCGCGTTCCGTTCGGGCGGGTCGGGCGAGATCGGCGACGCCGACCGGATTCGGCAACATGCCCTCGAACACTACATCGAGCCGGCGCGACTGCGCGGTGAAGCGGAAGTGCTGATCCGCAGCCGGGACATCAACGATGCGCTCGCGCTCAAAGGGCACTGGCGAAACATCTGGCAGGCGCTGCGCGGGGCGCGGTTCCAGCAGCTGGCCAATGTGCCGGAACCGCGCCAGATCGGCGCTGACGAGAGTTCCGCGACACAGTTCGTGTTTGCGCTCGAAGGCCCGAACCTGGCGATCGACCGGGCGATGCTGGAACGTCTGCGCACGCTGTTCCTTGAGCGCCACCCGACGTTCGCATCCTTTGCCGACAGCGGCAGCTTTGCCGCGGCCGAGGACAACTACAAGCGCGCGCTGGTCGCCCGCGCCGGTGAGATCGTGCGGGATGGCGAGGCTGGCAGTGCGGCGCTGGGTGGTGCTCTGCTCGATCTTGTCCAGGGCAAGACCAATCTGGAAAGCAACCTGCTCGACTGGCGGACCGCCGGCCTGCTCGATGCCATCCGCAAGGCCGATCCCGGCAGGATGGAAGCCGCCGCCGCACGCCTTGTCACCGAGCCAGACGGCATCGGCGGGGTGGTGGCGTTTGCCGATGAGCTGTGGTCACTGCTGCCGCCGGACCTGCCGAGCCGGCCCTTTGCGGAAAGCCGCTGCATTCCCTCGATGGTGCGGGCACTGGTCGATGGCGGCACCATGCTGCCGATTCGTTCCCGGCCAACGGACAATGCGACCAGGATGCTGCTTGGCCGCTGGGCGTTCGGGGCAAACCCCCTAACCCGGGCCGAGCTGGCCGGCGCCATCGCGCTGGCGCGCGCCCTTTTCGAGATCATGCGTGACGAATGGCACTGGGGACCCCGCGACCTCTGGGACGTGCAGGGCTTCCTCTGGGAAACCTGCCAGAAGCGCCTCGATCCTTCCCCCAAACCCGCACCGAGCGATGACAGTGCCGAGCCTGCCGCCAGGCCTGACAAGGACCAGACCATGCCCTCCCCCACCAACCTCATCCTCTATGGCCCGCCCGGAACCGGCAAGACCTATGCCACCGCGCTGGAAGCCGTGAGGCTGTGCAGGCCTGATCTTTCGCCGAACGACCCGCTGTTCGATCCGGGCAACCGCCCTGCCCTGCTGGCCGAATATGCGCGGCAGAAGGCGGCAGGGCAGATCGACTTCGTAACGTTCCACCAGTCCTACTCATACGAGGATTTCGTCGAGGGTTTGCGGCCGCCGATGACCGGTGAGGGTGAGGAGGCTGCGACCGGCCTGACGCTCACGGCACGGCCGGGCGTGTTCCACAACATCGCGGTGACCGCCGAACAGGCCCGGCGCAAGCCCGCCGCCAAATCCGGCACCGGCGGGGTGGTGCTGGGTGAGCGCCGTGTGTTCAAGATGTCGCTCGGCAGAGCAGGGATCGAGGACCACATCTTCGACCATGCGATCCAGGGCAACTACATCGCGCTGGGTTGGGGCGGCGAGCATGACTGGTCCGACCCCCGCTTCGGCGGCAAGGACGGATGGAAGAACATCTTTGCGCACTGGCAGGAAATCGACCCAGAAATCAGCCCCAATTCGGGCAACATCGCCCAGCTATGGAGCTTCCGCACCCATGCCCGGGTGGGGGATATCGTCGTCGTCTCCTCCGGCAACAGCCAGTTCCGGGCGATTGGCGAAATCACCAGCGATTACTACTACGACGATGACGACACGCGCGAATACCATCACTGCCGCGATGTTCGCTGGATCATGCTGCCGACGGAACCGCTGCCGGTGGAGCTCATCTACACCAAAGGATTTTCGCAGGCTTCCTTCTACCAGCTCAATCCCGGCTTCCTGAAGGCGGAAGGGCTTGAGCGGCTGATTTCAGGAGAGACCGAAGACGGAGCAGATGCCAGCGGCCCGCCCGACCAGTTCGTGCTCGTCATCGACGAGATCAACCGTGCCAACATCTCGAAGGTGTTCGGCGAGCTGATCACCCTGATCGAGCGGGACAAGCGGCTTGGCGAACCCGAGCAGTTGCGCGTTCGCCTGCCGTATTCCGGCAAGGAATTCGGCGTCCCCGCCAATCTCCACATCGTCGGCACGATGAACACGGCGGACCGCTCGATCGCCCTGCTCGACACCGCGCTGCGGCGGCGGTTCAGTTTCAAGGAGATCGGGCCTGACCCGGACGTGCTGAACGCCGCTGCCGCGCGCACCGGCATCGATCTGCCGCAGGTGCTGCGCGTGCTCAACGACCGGATCGAATACCTGCTCGACCGCGAGCATCGCATCGGCCACGCCTTCTTCATCAACTGCAAAACGCGCGAGGACGTGGACGAGCGGATGCGCAATGCGGTGATCCCGCTGCTCCAGGAATACTTCTTCGAAAACTGGGATCGCGTCGCCGCCGTGCTGGGCGAGAAGCTTGATGGCCCCGCCAAGGAGCCAGGAGCATTCCTGCGCTGCCGTGAGATTGCCGATCCGTTCGGGCAAGGCGAGCCGGTGCGCAGTTGGAGCGTACGTGAGACTTTCGCTGCCGACGCCTATGCGCGGCTGTGCGGCAAGGCCATCCCCGAAGGCCCGGCCGCGCCGGAAGACGAGCCGGCGTGACGCACCGCGCGGTCAGCGAATGGGGCACGGTCAGGATCGGCCACGCGGACGGCTTCACCGCCGCCCAGGGCGCCGCACTCTGTCACGCTGCGAGGGCCCATCCACTTGGCGGGGACGAAGGCACCGGCATCGTCTCGCACCGGCTGAGCCACCTCAAGGCCGGGCAGCTGGTGGGCGTGCTTGGGGCGCCCGGATGCAGCCTGGAAATCCTGCCGAAGGTCGATGCCGCCGCCCCGGACGAGGCGGCGGCCCAGGTGCGCGGTCAGCTCGTCCGCATGCTGGCGGTCGCGCTCGGGATCGAAATCGGCGCGGGGGAGGCTGCGGCCATGGGCCATCAGGACGCGAGCCTGATCGACCTGCTTGTCCGCCTGTTTGCCGAGCGCCTGCTGGCCGAGACCCGGCGGGGCCTGCCGCGAGCCTATCTCGCCCACGAGGACGACCTGCCGGCGCTGCGCGGGCGACTCGACGTTGGCGCCAGTTCACCATCAATGCCGTGCGCCCGGACCGGCTCGCCTGCCGCTTCGATGCACTGACCAGCGATATCCCGCTGCTCCAGGCGATGAAGGCCTGCGTGGTTTTCCTGGGTAAACACGTGCGCGGCACCCAGACCCGCCGACGCCTCGACGAGCTGCGCTTCGTCCTCGCCGACATTGCCGACATGCCGCCACGGGACCTGCGCTGGGACGACATCCGGATCGACCGGACCAACCGGCGCTGGGCCGATCTCGTCACGCTCGCACGCCTGTTCCTCAATCGCGAATGGCAGGCGACCCACCACGACGCGGCGCGCGGCGGGCTCAGCCTGCTGTTCCCGATGAACGAACTGTTCGAGGCCTACGTCGCCGCCCTGCTGCGCCGCGCGCTGGGCGGCACCGGGCTGGCGGTGCGCGCGCAAGGTGGGTTGCGGCACTGCCTGGGCGAGGAAGGACCGCCCGCGCGCAACCTGTTCCAGACCCGGCCCGACCTGATCGTCAGCACCGGGGCACAGCCGCTCCTGGTCATCGACACCAAGTGGAAACGGCTCGATGCGCGACTCGACGATGCCAAGCAGGGTGTTTCGCAGGCCGATGTTTACCAGCTCATGGCCTATGGGCAGCTTTATCGGTGCCCGGACGTGATGCTGCTCTACCCGCACCACCCCGCACTCGGCCCGGCACCGTTCCGCCGCGCCTTCACCATCCACGCGAGCGGCGGACGGCGACTGCATTTTGCTTCACTCGATGTGGCGCAGGGTGAGCCAGCGGTGATCGCCGCATTGCGGGACCTGTGCCTGGCCACCGGCGGGGTGCCCGCCGCCGCAGCCTGACGCGACCGATTCCGTCGCAGGACAACCCCAGGCTGCCTCCACCGATTCGAGCGTGGAGGCAGCGATGATCGATCCGGCGAATACCCCCCCTGCCGCCGAGGAAGTGGCCACGGCCGAGCTGATGCTCGCCGCCACCTTCAACGGCCTGTGCCGGGTGATCGAGGCAATGGCGCGGCGGGGAGCCCTGTCCAAGGCGGAAGTGCGCGGCCTCCACGATGCCATGTTCTGGCCGCTCGACGACCTGGAGCAGGGCGACGACCCGGTGCTGGCCTGCGCGCGCGAGGCCGTGGAAGCGATGCTGGCGGAGATCCTCGCCAACCCGGTGGCGGCCGGCGCGGACAGGACTGCCCGGGACAACAGGAGCATGCCGATGATCCCGACCGAAGCCGTCACCATCGAAGCGATTTCCGGCCTGCTCGACGACGCGGTGATCGATTGGACACTGACCGAGGGCGATCACCTCTATGTCACCGGGCTGGATGTGCCGCTGTGGATCGAGCACGAGCCGGACCCGGCCCGGGTCACGCTGCGGACGTACTGGCCAGTGCGGCCCGATGCCGGCGAGGTGGAGGTTCTGCGCTTCGCCAACCGTTGCAATGCCGGGCTGGTGATGGCGCAGTTCTGGTTCAACGCGGACCTGCGGCGGCTCTCTGGCCAATACACCCTCCCCTGTCGCGACGGCCTCGACCGCCGCCAGTTCATCCGTGTATTGCGCGCGTTTGCGGAGAGCTTCATGCTGGCGGTGCGCGAGCAGGATGAGGACAACGTGCTGTGCGAGGGTTTGGGCGATGCCAGCTGGATGGCGGGCAAGTTATGAATATCCGTCAAGGGGAGTTCGAAATGCAGACAGATGCGGTCCTGTCGCACTGCGGACATTACCGGTACGCCTTATCGCGGAAATGGGCCACGGGCCCCGCTATTCTGTTCGTTATGCTAAACCCCTCGACAGCGAACGCCACGGTGGACGATCCCACTATCGGCCGATGCATCTCGTTTGCCAAAGCCTGGGGTTATGGCTCGCTTACGGTCGGCAACCTCTTCGCGTACCGCACACCGTCGCCCGAAGTGTTGAAGACTGTAGCGGACCCGGTGGGACCGGACAACGATCGCTGGCTGGACCAGCTGTCGCGCGATGCTGACCTTACGGTGGCGGCATGGGGCAACCACGGCACATTCAGAAACAGAGGTTTTGAGGTGGCTACGCGGCTGCGCAATCCGCATTGCCTTCGCGTGACGGCAAGAGGACAGCCATCGCATCCGCTCTACGTCCGGGGTGACTGTCCGCTCACCCCCTGGGCGTTGGCACCGGCAAGGCAGTAAAGCGCACTGGAACTGTCGAAGGAGGAACGGTTGTCCCAATCATGTCGGAAATGTGGCTTCCGCGCTGAGCTTGTTCAACAAGGTGGCGGACGCCGCTGCTCGAAATGTGGGCACCTCGTCGGGTCAGCTGCTGAGGACCTCGGCGCCGGTCTGGCGGATTGGATACACCGGAAGTTTGGCTAGCCTGGCACACTGTTGATCGGAGCCTTGCTCCTTTATTTACTTTTCGGCCGCCACTGACCCGCCCTTCGAGTAACGGATAATCCGAGAAGCGAATGGCCGATCGGATGACGGTGCATCGTTGCGAAGCTCATGCCGCGCCGGGCGCCGGCATGATGCGGCGCATGAAGGCATCGAACAGCGGCACGGTGAAGGCGGTGTCGCCGTGGGCGGGGCTGTAGAGCATGCCCTTGCGGATCAGACTGTTGCGGGTCGGGGCGACGGTCTGCACCCGCACCCCGAGCGCCTCGGCTATATCGCCCGAGCGGTGCGGGCCGGGGCCGAGTTCGGCCATGGCGCGCATGTAGCGCTTTTCGGCCGGGGTCAGGCGGTCGAAGCGGACGCGGAAGAAGCTGGCGTCGAGCTCGGCCAGGGCCGCCACGGTCGCGTCCTCGACGTCGGCAACCTCGATGGGCGATGCCTCGGCCAGGTCCCAGCTGTGCTTGCCCCATTCCTGGAGGAAATAGGGGTAGCCGGAGGTCGCCGCGAAGATCGCCGCCAGCGCGCCGTCGGTAATCGCGGCATCTTCTGCCTCCAGCGGGATGCGGATCGCATCGTCGGCGGCGGCGCGGTCCAGCGGGCCGAGCGGGACGAAGGCGAACAACCGCTCGGCATAGGACTTGGCGCGGCCCATCTGGCCGAGCAGCTGGGGCAGGCCGGCGCCCACGAGGGTGACCGGCAGCTGCAGCTGGTTGGCCCGGTGCAGCGCCGAAATCAGCGCCGCCAGTTCCTCTTCCGGCACATACTGCAGCTCGTCAATGGCCAGCACGATGGCCGTCCCGTGCTCCTTCGCTGCCTCACCCACGGTGCGGACGAGGTCCGCCAGGTCCGACTCGAGATCGCCACTGTCGGCCAGCCCCGGCTCGACCTCGAAATCGAGCGCGACCTCCAGGCCTTCATAGTTCACCCGCGGCTTGACGAACCCCGCCAGCGCCCGCAGCGCCCGGCGGATTGCGTCACCGGCCTGCGTCATCCGGTCCAGCTTGAGCAGGGTGGCGCGCAGGGCTGGAACAAGCATGGACGGCAGCGACCGGTTTTCCGGCGCCTCCATGGCCACGACGACGATGCCGTCAGCCTCGGCCTGGTTGCGGATGGTGGTGAGCAGCACGGTCTTGCCAACCCCGCGCAGGCCATAGAAGATCAGGCTGCGCGCCGCCCGGCCATGGCGGATGCGATGCAGCGCCACGGCCGCATCCTCGATCAGCGCGGCGCGGCCGGCGAGTTCGGGCGGCGGGGTGCCAGCCCCGGGAGCGAAGGGATTGCGGCGACGATCCATAGCGAGCTTATGGCAGTTTATTCAAAATCTGTAAACTGTAATAAACCCGCTGTACTCTTCTATCTCAGCTTACTCTCTTCCCTATCGTGTCTCCCCCATGTCTGCCTGGAGGAAGCGGGCGGGAGGAGGGCAAAGGACGACCTTCCCCGGCATGGAGCCGAGGTCGGTCCGCCCTATGACCGAGAGGCTGCCTGACGGAGCCGCGGTTCGGTCGAGGGGGTGATGCACCAGCGCCTGCATCACCGAAGGTGGCTACTTGCGCCGGATGACGTTCCGGCGGCGATCGCGCTTCCACCTTTCGGACTGCGCTCCGGGTATGATCGCTTTCCCACAGTTCCCGGCATCCTCCCGCTGCCTGCCGTCTGAACCGACAACAGCGAAAGGCCATGGCGGAGCGAGCGAATCACACCGCCTTGGTCTCCAAAAACTGCTGTCACGACCTGACCGGTGCAAATCTTAGGATGTCAGATCCCCAGACCCCAATCGAACAGCCGCTGGCCCATCGCCTCGATGCGACGACCGAGCGCAATCCGTTCGCGCCACTCAGGCGGGATGCCATCGAGGCCATAGAGCGCGCCAGCGAGCTGGCCGGTGATCGCCGCGGTCGTATCGGCATCCTCACCGAGGTTGGCGGCCAGCAGCACGGCTTCGGCGAATGAGCCGGACCGGCCGACGCACCACAGGGCGGCCTCCAGGCTGTGGGCGACATAGCCGCTGCCGCGGATCCCCGCCCGCGCCTTGCCGCGCCACGAGCCGGCCATGATTCCGGCGATCCGGCCCGCATAAGGCCAGTCACGCGGGGCCAGTACCTCGTGCACGGGCCGGCCATCGATCGCATCGGCCAGGAGTTCAGCGAACGCCACGCAGGCATCCACCGCCTCGGGCGCGGCATGGGTGGTGCGGCTCTGGCGGGCGGCCCAGTCGCGCATCCGCTCGCGGTCCCGGAAGCTGGCGACAACGACCGAGGCAAGCCGCATCAGGCTGCCATTGCCGGCCGTCTGCGGATCGGTGGAACCGGCGACAGGATTGCCGCTGCGCTGCCACCGGGCGAGCGCCTGTGCGGTGGTCGCCCCGATATCGAAGCAGGTGCCGGTGCAGGAATAGTCGCCCTCCTCGTGCCACTGCACGAAGCGGCGCATCAGGTCCGCCTCGTCGAGACCGGAGCAGGTTTCAAGGCTGTCCCCCAACGCCAGCGCCATCGCGGTGTCGTCGGTCCACTCCCCGGGCTGGAGCCGGAACGGGCCGCCGCCCACCATATCGGTGAGGCGCGGCAGCGCGTCGCGCCGGGTGAACTCCAGCGTGGTGCCGATGGCATCGCCCACAGCGAGTCCGAGGAAAGCACCCTGTGCGCGCTGCCGCATCGCCGCGATGGCAGTATCGGGGCCCAAATCCTCCACAGGGCGGATGTGGTGCACGTGCCGCTCCTGGGCCATGGTTTCGACCGCGCCGGGGCGCACCCGGCGGACGGCGGCAAGGGCTTCTGCGGGCTCCCAGCCCAGTTCCACCAGCAGCCGGGCGGCGACAGTGCCGGCCCGCCCGAGGCCGCCCTTGCAGTGCACCAGCACATCGAACCCGGCGCGCAGGCGCGCGCGCAGATCGGCCCCGACGGTGCGCCAGGCGGCTTCGAACGCGGCGCCGGGCGCGGTCACGTCGGGGATCGGCAGGTGGTGCCAGGCCATGTGCCGCTCGGCCACCTTCTCCCCCTTCCGGGCGACATTGAGCGCCTTCATCTCGGCGACCTCGATCAGCGTGACGACCGCGACCGCCCCCCATTCGGCAACCGCGTCGAGATCGAGGTCGAGATCCCGCGCCCAGGCCCCGGTGGCAGCATGGGGCTGGTGCTTGCCGGGGCAGAAGGTCAAACCGATCCGGCCCATGCCGGGGCCGACCGGCACTTCGGCGATGGCGAGAGGGTGAGTGAGGCTGGTGCGCATGGAATGTCTCCTTTGTCATTGCGTCGCCGCCGGTTGGTGCGGCAATGACAGAGACCTACCGGGGCACCGGGTGGCTGTGCGGACTCCTCGGAATTTTCCGGGTCGGCAATGGAGGAAGGCGCGTGAAACCCAAGGCAGTCGGCTTCTACTGGACCCTGCCGGTACCGTGGGCGGGGTTCACCGAAATCGGCAAAAGCGTCGACGAAGCCTGCCGCCGCAGCCGGACCATCGCCTACCAGCGTGAGGCATGCCATCGCCATGCGCGTAAGCATGGGCTGGAGATCATCCACGAAACCGCCTTCCTCGAAATGCAGCCGGACCGCGGCACCGAATACATCGCGGGTCCGCTCGAAAGGATCGCCCCGCTGTGCCGCGCCCAGGACGCCGTCGTGCTCTACGTCGACTTCAAGGTGCTCGAAGGCTGGCGCCGCAACGATGCACTCCACGCCGCCGCACGGAAGTTGGGCCTGACGATGGAACCGGTTTACCCCGATCCCCTCCCCGTTGACGGGACCCTGTTCGACCCCGCCGGCCACTTCTCCGACTGGCGCCGGGATCACCAGGCCTGGATGGCCGACAAGCCGGCCCGCGCCGCCGCTGCCCTCGCCCGCGCGCTGGCCCTCCGCGAAAGCGGCGCCAAGAACCCCGCCATCGCCACCGCGCTGAACGCCGAAGGCCTGGGCAGCCTAACCGGCAAGCCATGGTCGGCCGAGAACCTGAGGAAGCTCCTGAAGGACGCGGGACCGACCTGAGCAGCGCCCTCGCGGGCATTGTCGGCGGCCAGCGACAACCGAATTGGCAACGACAACTCCGTCGAAATGTTGTCGCTACCCGTCCTGATGGCAGATTTCCGCCATCCCCGGCACACCGGTGTTGTCGGCTTTATCCTTCCAGCGCGGCAATCGAAGCGTGCATGGATGCAGGACAAACGCGATACTCCCGGGCTCGCGTCCGCTACTGTCGCTTGTCCCCGGCACGAACCCGGGCAATGACCATCGCCATGCCCTCCCCTGCCCCGACCCCCGCGCTCACCCTGATCCACACGTCCGACTGGCACCTCGGCCACGAGCTGCACGACCACGGGCGCGAGGCGGAGCATGATCTGTTCCTGGGCTGGCTGCTCGACCAGCTGGACGAGCAAGCCGCCGATGTCCTGCTCGTCACCGGCGATGTCTATGACGTGGCCAACCCGCCGGTTTCGGCGATGCGGCGCCTTTATGCCTTCCTGCGCGAGGCCTGCGCGCGGCGGCCGGGCCTGCAGGTGGTAATCCTCGGCGGCAACCACGACAGCGCCGGCAAGATCGAGCTGCCCGGGCACCTGCTCGGCGAGAGCCGGGTCCGTTTCATCGGAGCCGTCCCGCGCAAGGACGGCACGGCCGATTGCGAGGCGTTGCTGGTGCCGTTGCGGGCCGCTTGCGGCACGGTTGCCGCCGTGCTGGCGGCGGTGCCGTTCTGCCGGCCGGGCGATCTTGGCGCGGAGACCCTGCCGCAGCTTTACGGGCGGATGGCGGAAGCGGCGTTCGCCCGCGCCGAAGGCCTGCCGGTCTTGCTGTCCGGGCATCTCCACGTCGCCGGCGGCGCGATTTCCGAGCTGTCCGAGCGGCGCATCGTGGTGGGCGGGGAGGAGGCGCAGGCGGCCGACCTGTTCGATCCGCGCGCCGCCTATGTCGCGCTCGGCCACCTGCACCGGCCTCAGGATGTGCCGGCAGGCCTGCCGATCCGCTATGCCGGCTCGCCCTTTCCGCTCTCGGCGACCGAGCGCAGTTATCGCCACTCGATCACCGTGGTCGAGGTTTCCCCCGGGAAACGAGCCGAAGGCGAGTTCAACGCAGCTAAACCCACCGCTGTCCGCGAGGTGCCGATCCTCCGCCCCGTGCCGTTCCTCACCGTGCCGAAAACCGGCGCACAGCCGCTCGACGCGGTCGTGGCGGAAATCGAGGCGCTCGCGCTCGACGACACGCTGCCGCGCGGGCTCCAGCCATTCCTCGAAGTCAGCGTTGAGGTCGATGGGCCGGAACCGCACCTCCAGGCCCGCATCCATGCCGCGCTCGATGGCAAGCCGGTCCGCCTGACCCGGATCGTCCGCGCGTTGAAACCGGGGGACGCCCTGTCCCGCCCGGCCCCGGGCGCCGCCCTGGCCGAGCTCGACCCTGCACAGGTCTTCGCCCGCTTCCACGCCGACCAGTTCGGCGGCGAGCCGGCCGAGGACCTCGCCCGCGCGTTTGCCGAACTGCTGATCGCCGTCGAAACCGGACGCGAGGAGGACTGACATGCGCATCCTCGCCATTCGCGGCCGCAACCTCGCCAGCCTCGCGGGCGATTTCGCGATCGATTTCGCCGCCGAACCGCTCGCCTCCTCGGGCATCTTCGCGATCACCGGGCCAACCGGGGCGGGCAAATCGACCCTGCTCGATGCCGTCTGCCTGGCGCTCTATGGCGACATTCCCCGGCTGCGGGCCGCGCCGACACGCGCCAGGATCGGCGGCGACGATGCAATCGGTGCGGGCGATGTCCGCTCGATCCTGAGGCACGGCACCGGCGAGGGCTTTGCCGAAGTGGATTTTGCCATTCCCGGCGGCGCCACTTACCGCGCCCGCTGGTCGGTCAAGCGCGCGCGCGGCAAGGCCGATGGCCGGCTCCAGAACGCCGATCACGCCTTCGAGCGGCTCGACCAGCCCGAACGGCTCGGCGGCACCCGGACCGAGACCCTGGCCGAGATCCACCGCATGATCGGCCTTTCCGCCGAACAGTTCGGCCGCGCCGTGCTGCTGGCCCAGGGTGATTTCGAGGCCTTCATCCGCGCCGACGCCAATGACCGCGCGATCCTGCTGGAACGGCTGACCGGCTCGGGAATCTACACCCGGCTTGGCCAGGCGGCGGCGGAGAAGGCGAAGGTCCTGCGCGAACGGCTCGACATCATTCGCCAGCGGATCGCCGACCAGAAAGGGCTTACCGACGAGGAACGGGCCGGAGCAGAGGCCGAGTGCACCACCGCCCGCGCCGGTGAGGACGAAGCCACCGCCGCGCTCGGCCTGCTGGCGGACGCGCTCCGCTGGGAACAGCGCAAGGCCGAGTGCGAAAGTGGGCTGGAAAAAGCGCGCAACGCCGTCACCACCGCCCATACGGCCTGCGAGGCTGCGGCCCCGCGCCGCGCAACGCTGGACCGTGACCGCGCTGCCGCCGCCATCGTGCCGGCCTGGAGCGCCGCCACGGAAGCCACGCACGATCTTGCCACGCTGGCCGAACGGATCGCCGGGGAGAAACGCACGCTCGCCGCAGCAGTGGCCGCCGAGGAACGGGCCATCGCCGCCCTGGCGGCGGCCGATGCCGCGCTCGCCGCCGTGGTGGCACGGGCCACCGAACTGGCCCCGGAGCTTGCCAGGGCGCGCGAGCTGGACGTGCGGGTCGTGGACTCCGGACAACAACTGGCCAAGGCGCAGCGCGAAGCCAGGGAACGCCGGGCAGAGGCCGACACGGCCGCGACGGAACGCGACCGCGCCGCTGCTGAACTCGCCAAGGCCCGCGAACGTCACGCGGCGGAAGTGGCATGGCTTGCCGCCCATGCCGCGAGCGAAGAACTGGCCCGCCGCGAGGCCGATCTTGCCCGCACGCTGGACCAGCATGCAGACATTGCGCAGCAGCTGGCGCGGAGGGAGGCCGGGCGCGGACTTCTGGAAGCAGGCCAGCAAAAGGCACTGCCCGCGCTCCATCGGGCGGAGAATGACCTCCAGGAGGCGCTGGAGGCCCATGAGCGCGCC